>Ga0136601_1000911_pt1 | contig 10864 bp, 9 predicted proteins | sample AntRauMFilla2699_FD_181020 | JGI IMG/M metagenome (GOLD analysis project Ga0136601, IMG submission 181020) | Saline lake microbial communities from Rauer Islands, Antarctica - Metagenome Filla 2 #699 | ecosystem: Environmental > Aquatic > Non-marine Saline and Alkaline > Saline | place... | reverse complement strand
AGGAATCTGGTGCCTTTAACCCAGATACACAAAGTAATATCGATACTGACAAAGAGCCATTTTCGATGGTGCTTCCACCTCCGAATGTGACCGGCACGCTTCATGTTGGACACGCAATGATGGTGACGGTACAGGATATTATGGCTCGATACCACCGAATGTGTGGACAGGAGACGTTGTGGCTACCAGGTACTGATCACGCAGCTATTGCAACCCAGTCAAAAGTTGAACGAAAGCTTCAGGAGGCAACCGGATACGACCGCTTTGATCTTGGCCGAGAAGAATTTATACAAAAAGTAGAAGAGTTCGCCCAGGACAGTCATGACACTATTGAGGGACAGCTAAAGGAAATCGGAGCTTCACTGGACTGGTCTCGCGAAGCCTTCACCCTGGACAAGCCACGCGAAAAAGCCGTTCGTACCGCTTTCAAGCAGATGTATGAAGCTGGACTAATCTATCGTGGTGACCGAGTTGTAAACTGGGATCCGGTTGGCGGCACAACTGTTTCCGATGACGAGGTTGATCACGTCGAAGAATCCGGCAGCCTCTGGACCTTTCGATATGATGCAGACTTCCCTATTCCAATCTCCACTACTCGACCAGAGACCAAGTTTGGTGACACTGCTATCGCTGTTAATCCAGAGGATTCTCGTTATAGCAAATACGTTGGAGAAACCTTGACCGCTAATTTCTTAGGCGTAGAACTCCAGATACAGGTCGTAGCTGATGATGAAATTGATCCCGAGTTTGGAACCGGTGCGGTAGGTGTAACTCCGGCTCACTCAATCACCGACTGGGATATATCCAAGCGGCATGATCTTCCTCTCAAGCAGGTTATCGGTGAGGATGGCAGAATGACTGATGAAGCTGGTGAAATGGCTGGTAAAACTATCAAGGATGCTCGCAAGGCCATCGTTGAGAGACTGAACGAATCCGGACTAATTGAGAATACTGAGCAAATTACAAAAAATGTCGGGCGAGCCGAACGGACCGGAGGCATTGTTGAGCATCTTCCAAAGAAGCAATGGTTTATTGACGTGAACAAGACCTTCACTCTTCAAAACTCTAAGATTGATAGTATTCCGTCCGGAAGCGAAGTTACCTTAAAAGAAATCATGCAGAAGTCGGTTTCCAGCGGCCAGATATCCATCACCCCAGATCGATTCAAAAAGAACTATAACCACTGGATCGATAACCTGCGTGACTGGTGTATCAGCCGTCAGATCTGGTACGGGCATCAGATTCCGGTCTGGTACAAGGATGAGGAGATTCATGTTGGTGTAGAGGCACCCGAAGGTGATGGCTGGGTACAGGACGAGGACACGCTGGACACCTGGTTCTCTTCTGGGCTTTGGACCTTCTCAACTCTTGGCTGGCCAGATATGACGGAGGATTTTCAGCGCTACCATCCAACTGATGTAATGGAGACCGGTTATGACATCCTCTTCTTCTGGGTAGCACGCATGGTACTGATGAGTGGTTTTCTTCTGGGTGATATTCCTTTCAAGAATGTGTATCTACATGGCATGGTTCGTGATGAGAATGGAGAAAAAATGAGTAAATCACTAGGAAATGTACTGGATCCAGTTGATGTTATTGCCGATCATGGTGCCGACGCACTTCGAATGGCACTAGTGGTTGGAACAACACCCGGAAATGACTCAAATATTTCGGATGAAAAAATAGCTGGACAGGCGAAGTTTGCCAACAAGATCTGGAACGCCACCAAGTTCGTGATAATGAATCTTCCGGAGGACTACACGCACAACCAACCGGCAGATATTACTGATGAACATCAGGAATATCTAGATTCGCTAACGGCTAAGAGTAAGGAGATAACCCAAAATATTGAGAATTTTCAGTTTAATCTAGCTGCCGAGAAGATGTACGACTACTTCTGGCACACCTTTGCTGATGAGGTTATTGAAGCTACAAAAGGCCAGGTCTACGGAGATGATCTTGATGAAGCAGAAAAAACTTCCGCCCTTTTTACACTATACGAAATTCTTACTAGTAGCCTAAAAATGCTGCATCCATTCATGCCACACCTAACAGAAACCCTATGGCAGGAGCTACCGGATACAGAGGGGTTACTGACAGTTAGCAATTGGCCCCAAGAAAATACACAGCATAAGACAAAAAAATAATCCATGATTGAAGTAACAGCAACTACATTAATATACGCATTCTTGGGCGGATTACTGCCAACACTACTCTGGCTGTGGTTTTTCAACCACGAGGATCCACATCCAGAGCCACGAACCCGACTAGTTGAAACATTTGCTGCTGGCATTGTTGTCGTATTTATTGCGCTCGTTATCCAGCAAATAATTCAAAATGCTGCCGGTGGTGTAATTAATGGAAAAGTTTTACTAGGCTGGGCCTTTATTGAAGAGAGTTTGAAGTATATTGCTGCGTGGATTGTGGCACTTCGAACCAATATCTTTGACGAGCCAATTGATGCCATGATTTACATGATTACGGTAGCACTCGGCTTTGCAGCTATGGAGAATAGTCTTTTTCTGTTAATACCATTATCAGAAGCTGCCTATTTAGACAGTCTCCTCAACGGCGGGCTAAGATTTATCGGAGCAACGCTTTTACATGTTGTTGCCTCAGGTGTTATGGGAGCCCTAATTGCAGCCTCTTATTACAACAGTAAGCAAATTAAGCACGAAGCCGTTGCTGTGGGGCTTATAGCAGCCACGTTATTGCACTGGGGGTTCAATCTGCTTATAATGAATGCAGCACAAGCGACAGTTTTACAGATATTTGCATTTGTCTGGGTCGCAGTTATTATCCTCATGTTAGTTTTTGAAGGTATCAAGCAAATGCAGAAAAAGAAGACTGTACCTTATCCATTTACGTAATAAAAATATTATGCCAAGACGAAAAAAGTCTTTTTTTGAACGCCTGACCGGCGGTGTTGATGAAGATCAGCAGACGAATGAGCAGTCTGCTGAGCATGGTGATTTTGATGATGATTTTAGTACCGAAGATGATGATCGCTATAACAGTCCACATGATGAGTGGAATACTGATGACACATATACCGAAGCAGCTGAGGAATTTGCTGATGATGAAGGTGAGCTAGCGGTAGATGTCTATGAAACTCCAGAGCATATCGTTGTGCAAGCGATGGTTGCCGGAGTACGTCCAGATGCACTAGATGTATCGATTACCCGCGAAAAGTGTGTGATTCGTGGGCGCCGTGAAGCTCCTAGCGATGCCTCTTTAGATGAGTACATGCACCGAGAACTTTACTGGGGAGCCTTCTCACGTTCTGTAGCACTTCCTGAAGAGGTTGAAGTAGAAGAATCAAATGCGGCTGAAGATCATGGATTACTAACAATTAAGCTTCCAAAGATAAACAAGCATAACGAGACGAAGCTTGAAATAAAAACGGGATAATACCTCCCCATACTATCCTTTCTATTTGCTTAGATGTAAGTGAGTAATTCTAGTTCTTATATTAAAATACCGCACCAAAAGGTGCGGTATTTTATTTTACGGTGCTGGAGGCCGGAATCGAACCGACGACACCCTGTGCTTCAAACAGGTGCTCTACCCCTGAGCTACTCCAGCTTATTTTTTTATAAAGAATTTTAAACCTGACTTACTGAGACTGAAAGCCTTCAAACACCCCCTGGAACGAATCGATCGAACCTGTAAGTGTTTCTAGATAAGGCTCTAGGAAGTAGAACGCTCCAATCGCGATACCTATAATAACCACCCAGTATACTATCCTAAATATCCGACTCAAGACAATGTATCTATGAACTTTTTCAAGTAGCTCATGATTACGCTCTGCCAGAACTCTAGTTTCACGCAACTGCCGCTCCATATTTTTAAACTCCTTATCTTCCATATAACTAGTATAGCAAAAAAGCTGAATACGTACATCTTTGACGTTGAAATGCTATTATGCCGACATCTCCTCGTAGATCAACAAGCTCCCTGTCTGCCAACAGGCAGGGAGCGCGATGAGTAGGTTTTTTTCAACTCTCTGTAGTTCAACTGGATAGAACGGGTCCCTCCTAAGGACCAGATTCAGGTTCAACTCCTGACAGAGAGACAAAAAAAATGTACGTAAATAAAAAACCACGCATCTCTGCGTGATTTTTTATTACATTCTTATAAATATTTCTCCCTACTCTTCCTCTTGAGGATTTATCATCTCTTCAAAACGATCCTTCTCAAAACCAACCATCATATCTTCTCCAATCACTATTACCGGAACCCCCATCTGTCCTGATTTCTCGATCATTTCCTTGCGCCGGTCTGTGTCAGAAGATACATCATACTCTTTGTAGTCAATCTCATTCTCCTTCATGTACTCTTTTGCCTGTTCGCAATACTGACATGTTGGTGTACTGTAGATTGTAACTTTTTTCATATAAATTTAACGAAGTGTGTCCGGATATTTCTCCACTTCGATATTAATAGCGAATAACTGACGCGATTATAGCACATTTTTGATTGACCTAAAAAGGCCAAATATAGGATAGTACATTACGCCACCACTTACGCTCCTTTTCCTCTACAGATACTGGTACTTCATCATCATCAATCAACACGATCACTCGCTCTCCTTCTTTCGCTACTGAAAATTTTTCACGAATCTCTGCCTCCAATCCACGTTCTGTTGATACATTCATTGCCGCACTGGATATTATTTTCTCACGTTGCTGTAATTCCTGGTGCTCTGTCCGTAATCTCTCAATACGCTGTTTTGTACCATAATTAGTTTGATACATATTCCAGGCAGCCAGCATTACAATCACCACCATCACTGATAAAAACAATAGAAAAGGGATTGAGTATATTACACGTTGAAATTTGTTTGTATTGCGTTGAGGCATTATACTAAGGTCACGAAGTAATTAGTAACTTATATTATATATGTTCGGAAAAGAAAATAGAAAGATGTTGCGAATCATCACCATTGTCGTAACAGTGATACTTATGTTGGGAATGATACTACTGTACACCCCAATTGCTGGAATCACGAGTTAATCATCGCGCATCATTTTAATATATACATCTGACGGAATGCGGACGCTTACCTGGTCCTGCATTTTCTTCTTTCCTTCACGCTGAGCTGTAAGCTTTTTCTTCTTACGAGAAAAGTCACCTCCGTATAAACCAGCTGTAACATCCTTCCGACTAGCTCGAAGCGTCTCTGAAGCAATAACTCGTCCTTCCGCTTCAGCCTGAATACGTACTGATATGACTTGCTGTGGTAGCAGCTCTTTAAGTCTCTCAACAGTCTCACGTGCTCGACGATCAACTCTGTGCTTGGAAACGATAGTTGCTAACGCCGGTACTCGTTCATTGGCAACAAGCACCTCTAATCGAACGACATCAGCAGGTTGATACGCAACGACCTCATACGAAAGCGATGCAAATCCTGATGAAGACTGCTTCAGGGCCGTGAAAAAACCACGCATCAATTCACGTAGTGGCATCTCCGCCGTTACTGTTAAGCGATCTGATTGTCCAGAAGCTGTATCCACCACTTCTCCTTCATACTCATACACAATACTCATAATATCACTCATGTAGTCGTTCGGTGTCCTAATAGTTACAGATACCCACGGCTCAGCTATTGATTCGATCTCTCCATAGTGCGGAAAATGCGACGGGGTTCGAATCGTCTCTGTCTTACCATCTTTTGTTGTTACCTGAAAAGCCACAGACGGACTTGTTGTAATTAAATTCAAATTATAATCTCGGCGCAGGCGCTCAACAGCGACTTCCATATGTAATCGACCAAGAAATCCACAACGGAACCCTTGTCCTAATCCAGCACTTTTTTCTCGTTCAAACTGTAAGGATGAATCTGTAAGTAGCAGTCGCTCCAGAGCATTTTCTAGTGCAGAGAACTGATCCTGATTTTCAGGAAAGACACTTGCCCACACAACCGGTTGCGGTGGATCATATCCAGCTAGCGGTTGAATAGTCTCATCAGCAGTCGTGATCGTATCACCAATGGAAACGACGCCTGGTTCTTTGATACCAGTCACAACGTATCCAACGGATCCTGCACTCAACGTATCTTGTGGTACCGATGTTGGACTAAATATACCAACCTCAGCTGACATAAAAGTTCGATTAGCAGCTACCAGTCTAAGCTTGCTATTTCTTTTAAACTCACCTGAAAAAATTCGAGTATACGCTACTATTCCACGGTGTGATGAGTAATCAAAGTCAAATACAAGACCCTGTGGGACATTCGTGTCTCTCTCCTTTGGTGCAGGAACGGATCCAATAATACGAGAGAGTAGATCATCAACACCTTCACCGGTTTTACCAGAAACGCGAGCAATATCATCCATTGAAACAGATAGTAATTCTGCAAGCTCAAGAGCGACTTCATCGGGACGAGAATTTTTAGAGTCAATCTTTGTGACCGCGGGAACTATCGTAAGGTTTAGTTCTGACGCAATTGATAATACAGCGAGTGTTTGTGCTTCTATACCCTGAGTTGAATCAACTAAAAGAACAGCTCCTTCAACAGCCCGAAGTGCTCGGGAAACCTCATAAGAAAAATCAACGTGTCCAGGTGTATCGATAAGATTAAGCTCATAATCAGTATTATCAAGATTATAATGCATGGTCACTGGTGTCATCTTGATAGTAATTCCTCGTTCGCGCTCCAGGTCCATTTGATCAAGTACCTGCTCCTTCATATCACGATCAGAGATGGTTTTTGTTACCTCCAGCATTCTATCGGCCAAGGTGGATTTACCATGGTCGATGTGTGCAATAATGCTAAAGTTTCGAATATTATTCATATTATTTACTGTTCGGCCGGACCGATTGATTCAACCGATACATGCCAGTATCGCTCACGAAAGGCAGCCCACATTTCATACAGCTCTCGATTATCCATTAACCATAAGGTCAGTACAATTGTAGCAATACCAACGAGGCCGGCTGCCAAACCTTGTAAAAAAATTCCAAGACCAGAGAATAGGTTAAACCAGTTTCCAAAAAGAAGCAATCCTCCGTACGCAACAAAGCCTCCTACCACAGCAGCCCCGGCTGTCTGCCAGAGTGATCGCCTCATATCAGACGGAAAGCGACCAAACTTATCCTGAAATATAAACCAAAGAATTGTTACCATTACCAGCATTCCTAATGAGTATGCTAACGGTAACACTAACACACCGGTGCCTTTAATACCCTTCACTCGAAGTAAATTTTCAAGGAAGAAACGAAATACCGGAATATTTTGAAATGCAGCCATTAGCATATAAGCTGATCCAAGTATTGTCGTTCCACCAATAACACTAGTAATCAGCGGGGTCATCGTGTCATCAGCCGCATAATACGCGCGTACCAAAACAAGTACAAGGCTTTGTGCTACTACTGATACTACAAAAAGTGAAAGAGAAGCTGCAGTTAGACGAGTTGCGATCCAGCCAAATTCTCCAGCACCAAGAATTGTTCTAACAATCTGAGCTCGTAAAACAATAAAAAGAGATAGGATAGGAAGCGACCAGAAAACTACGTGACGAATTGCCGTCTGAACCTGACGCATAAAACCCTTCATATCACCATCTGAAAATAGCTGCGATAGAACTGGAAAAGCTGCTAATGAATAGCTCGCACCAACAAGCGCCATTGGAACTGATTGCAGATTCCACGCGTAATTAAATATAGCGATTGAACCTGGAGCCAGAAGCGATGCAAGACTAATAAGGAACAGTATTGCCAGCTTATTAATTGAAAGCGTGAATGTTCGCGGAAGAGAGTTACGTACTACCTTCCATATTTCACTGCGATCCTTCGGAAAAAACCAACGCGGAACAAATCCTTTTTTAATTATGAATGGTAACTGTATACCAATATGCATTAAAACCCCAAGAACAACACCTAGCCCAAGTCCAGTAATTCCAAAGTATGGATACAGAACTACAATACCTATGATAATACCAATATTGTAAAGTAACGGTGATATCGCATAAATAAGAAAACGGCGGTACACCTGAATAATTGAAGCAAATATATTTGATAATCCTAGAAGAATTGGAGATAGAAGAAATAGTCGTGCAAGGAAAATTAAGTCAGCCTGTGCTGATACATTTGTAATACCTGGAAAAATCATTGGGATAATATTTGGCATTAGAAGAAAAAGCACGGAGGAAAGAATGATAACTCCAATGAAAAAAACGGTGAAAACGACATCAATAAACTCTTCTGCAGCTTCCTGACCCTGTGAAAGCTTTTTTGTTAAAAACGGAACAAGTACAGAAATAGAAACAACTGATCCAGCCACTACTAAAACTAAATCAGGTATACGAAACGCTGCATAGTAAACATCAACAGTTGTGCTAGCCCCGAATGTAAAGGCAAGAAGGCGATCCCTCACGAGGCCAAGCACCTGACTAAGCAGTGTAAAGAAACCAATAATATACGCGGCCTGGTGAAGGCCGGTTATTTTTTTACTAAGAAAAAAGAGGATCCGTTTAAACATAATACCTTCCTATTATAGCGTGCTGTGATAAAAAATATACGTATAACTTAGTGTGTTTAGAAAAAGAAAAAGCCACCGTATGGGTGGCTTTTTCATAAACTTTTGGTGACCCGTAAGCCGAATTCTGTTTGAGAACCTACTGTGTAAGTTCTATTGTAGTCATTTGTCTAGGTGTAGCGTTACCACCACACTCAAGCGGCTCAGACCAGCCAAAGGCTGGAATACGGCCTTGCACACACGTACAGATTTAGCCGTTTCACCCTAGTGTTACCACTAAGTTCATCCCTGAGGGATGCTTAAATCCTTTCAGATTTCAGCGTCACTGTTCGCACCACGATCTTATGACCGACGGGAATTACCCGCTACGTGCTCCAAATGTAAAAAATGGGTGTGTTCGGACTTTCCTACCCAGCCAGAGGCTGGATCAACTACTCGGCCACCAATTAATATTATAGCACTGATATTTAATCTAATCAAAATAAATAAAAAGAGCATCGAAATCGATGCTCTTATGGTTAAAATTTAAATTATGTTTTATCAAGAATTGCTGCAACCCAATTAGAGCACCATTCAAACTCCAGCGCATCATATTCTTTCATCCGATTATCACCTCTCGAAAGATAACTAACAACTGGTGCACCGCAGGGTGCGGACATATCAGTCCACCAAATGGTGCCAAAAAAATATATCCTCTTACTTTTACTTATAGTGTCTGGAATATATTCTGGATGCTTATATAAAAAATGAAGCATGTTGTAATTAAGGACAGCTTTATCAGAAAGTTCATGTATAAGTTCCCATCCCTTTATAAGAGAATGTTCAGAACTCTTTTTGACATTCTGTCTTTCATGCACGAAAAAGCAAACCTTTTTACCATCAACATATAGTCCATTTACTCTATTTTCAACAGAAACAATACCACCTCTTTGATGTCGTCTGATCTTCCATGCAACTGGAGTATACGGATCGGAGTCGAGATCAACACGTATTTCAGTGGATACCCTTTTTAGTTTAGTCATAACTCTCGGTTTAATTGTGATTGTAATTTCTATTTATATAATACCAACATAATAATACTTTGTAAATACCAAAATAGCGCTATCTCTTCCCTTCTTAATTTAATCGAATACAGCACGTCCTTTCAAAGGACTATCGCATACCTAAAGTTTGAGCAGGAAACCTTAAAGCGAGCCACCTTCTCCAGAAGAGACTTCACAGCCGGCATATGCATGGTTCCGCGCCAGCGGAATATGTCGGCGAGACGCATCGACGCGTGCTCTTCTGGAGAACGGGTGGCGAGCTAAGCTTCACAGCTAACACAGATCTTCTTTCTACTTAACTCCTGTGCCGCATTTATACTATGCTGATAATATAGTGCCTTTACACCATTACGCCACGCCTTCAGGTACAACTCATTAATATCTTTGGCAGATGCCTCAGGACCAACTAACACATTAAGTGATTGTCCTTGATCTATATACTGCTGACGAACAGCCGCCTGCTCAATAATCTTAGCTTGATCCATCTCTGCGTATGTGCGGAATACATCCTTCTCGTGATCAGAAAGGAAATCCAGATGCTGCACAGATCCATCATTGTCACGAATACTGTTCCAGGTCTCTACATTATCTTTCTCATTCTTCTTAAGAATTTCCTTTAAATACGGATTACGAATTGTTGTTTTAATCTTTGCTAAGTCTTTAACATAACAATTGCTCATCAATGGCTCAATACTCTGTGATACCTGCCCAAGAATGAAGGATGATGATGTAGTTGGAGCAATCGCCATAGTGGTTGTATTACGACGTCCATACCCTTTTAGTACTTCAGGCTCCCCATACTCCTCTGCCATCTCTTCAGATGCAGAATATGTACGTTTCTTAAGATTTTTAAATATTTCTACATTTAGCTGATCAGCCTCTTCACTCATCATCGGTATACTTTCTGACTGCAAAAAAGAATGCCATCCAAGAACTCCAACTCCAATAGCTCGATGCTCTTTAGCAAACTTATGTGCCCGCTTCATAAACTCAAATGACTGCTGATCTTCCTTTTCATCAGAATCTCGAAGTCTCTCAAGAGAAACAATAAAATCCTCCATTACGGCATCCAGAAAATACGTGACTGTTTCAATCAGATCAGTATCCTTCCACTCGTTGTAATGTAATAAATTAACAGAGGATAAACAGCAGACGAAGGAAAGCTCATCATTGGAGGGAAGCATAATCTCAGAACATAAGTTTGATGCCTTGATGCGCATATCCTTATCCTTGTATACATCAACAGTATTCTTATTAGCATTATCAGAAAACATAATATACGGATAACCAATCTCTCCCCGACGCTGGATAATTTTTGCCCAAATCTTACGCTTTTCCTCGT
>Ga0136601_1000910_pt1 | contig 10877 bp, 12 predicted proteins | sample AntRauMFilla2699_FD_181020 | JGI IMG/M metagenome (GOLD analysis project Ga0136601, IMG submission 181020) | Saline lake microbial communities from Rauer Islands, Antarctica - Metagenome Filla 2 #699 | ecosystem: Environmental > Aquatic > Non-marine Saline and Alkaline > Saline | place... | reverse complement strand
CAACCTTACGAACAGCTGAGTTAGGTTTTCTAGGTGTCTTTGTTGTAACTTTTGTACAAACTCCTCTTTTGAATGGTGAGTTATAGAAAGTTGGTTTGTTCTTTTCTGAGTTGAAACCACGAGTTAAAGCAATCGCTTTTGATTTGCGAGTTACTTTTTTTCTTCCTTTCTTTACCAGTTGGTTTATTGTTGGCATAAGTAGACGATAATGTAGCAGAAGCTGTTAGAAATTGCAAGAGGCTTTACAACTTTAAAGAGTAAAATTTTAAATTAAATTAAGTCCTGTCAAAATCTCCGCTAACAATAGGACGATTCTCAAGACAAAATCCCATACAATAAAGATAAAAAATACTAGTAGAAAAATACTATACCTTTCTACAAAGTTCATATAAGCAGATGCTTTATCTGCTGGCAGCAATGCATTTAATATCTTTGAACCATCAAGTGGTGCAATCGGCATCAAATTAAATATAGCCAAAACTAGATTAATAAGAACAACTGTTAGTGCTATTTCCACAAAAGAAACAGGTAGACCCAGAACTACAGAGAACTGTATCAGTAAACCAAAAAATATTGCGATTATTAAATTAGAAATAGGACCTGCAGCTGCAACAATTAATTCACCCCATCTTTGATTCTTTAAATTATAAGGATTATAAGGAACGGGTTTCGCCCAACCAAAAATAAAGTTACCAGGCAAAAGTGCCATTATACCGGGTAATATAATAGAACCGAGTGGGTCAATATGTTTAATTGGGTTCAGTGTTAGGCGTCCTGCATATTTAGCGGTAACATCCCCCAACCATAGAGCGGCATAACCATGAGCAACCTCATGTATTACTACTGACATTATTAATATTGCGATTGAAAAGATAAATGTTGCTTCCATAATTAAGTGAATTTTAAACTTTTATAGAGATAAGTCAAAAAAGTAAGTTTGAACCTTTGACAACTAAAAATGATCTGCTATTATGGGCGGACAACGAAATTATGGCAAATACATGCGCAATCACAGGTAAGAAATCAAGAGTAGGAGGTCAGTATTCAAACAAGACTCGTGCTACTCAATTCAACCCTGGAGGTAAAAAAAGAAGACAAGTTAACCTGCAAAAGAAAACAATCTTTGTGCCAGAAGTTAATAAGAATGTAACAGTTACTGTTTCTACAAAAGGTATTAAAACTATCAACAAGAACGGGGCTTTCAAAACATTGAAAAAAGCTGGTCTATTAGACTAGTCTATTCAATATTCCAAACGCTTTCTCCATCACTTTGGAATTCAATAGATCCTAGAACATACGTCTCTAGGATTTTTTTGTTTTCTACAATATCTAGAACTTCTTGATGTGGGTGTCCAAACTTATTATCCTCCCCTGCTGAAATTACTATGTATTCTGGCTTTACAACACTAAAGAAATCTTTTGAAGTTGAAGTTTTGGAACCGTGATGTCCTGCTTTTAATATATTTGATTGTAGATAGTTTTGACTAGATGAATCTGTACCGCCAAAACTTTTAACTAATCTTTCTTCTATCTCTGATGAAGCATCTCCTGTTAACATTATTTTTATATCCTTATAAACAATTCTAGTTATCACTGAATTATCATTATTATCTTTTTCTTGCTGACCTTTTTCAGGCCAAAGTATTTCAATGTAAATATTTTCTTCTTCATCTAAAATAATTTTATTCCCAGCATGCAAAAAATATTTGTCTATATTGTATTCTTCTATCAAATCACTTATCTCTGTATTTAGGCCATCCGAATCAAATACTGAATTTTGTCCAAAAGATTTTATTTTGAATCTATTTATAATATCTACAAAACCTGCAACATGATCTGCGTCTGAGTGTGTGGCGATTAATAAATCAATTGAACGATCGTAAAAAGGAATGAACTGTGAGAGTAACCTGACCACTGTTGAATTTGGACCTGCGTCTATTAAAGTCTTGGAGCCGTTCGGAGTTTCAATAAAAATGGCATCGCCCTGCCCCACATCAAGGAAGATTACTTTAAGAAATTTCTGATGGTGCGATTTATAAAAAATTTGGATTAATAAAATTGTGCAGATTATAAAAAATGTAAACAAAAATAATCCTATAAAATTTAACACCTTTTTCATATAAAAATATAAACATATAAGAATAAAGTATTGATAAATTCTAATGTTTGACTTAGCTCAAAAATATTGTAGTTTTACATATTAGAAAAGCAGAAGTTTTTCGTTCTTAACATAAACAATAACAATATATAGAAAGAGAGATAAAGAATGCCTATATCAAAATCATTCAAAGAAAACTTGTGGCCAATCGCCGCACGATTACATCAAAGATTCAAAGGTGCTTTTCACATCTTTAATGAAGCGGGCATTAATCATACCTGCCAAAGATTAAAACATGCCTTTAAAGGAGTTCCTGGTTTCATGAACTTCTATGCTGTTAAGGCGGCGCCTACACCTGCAATCCTTAATATTATGACAGAAAACGGTTTCGGGTTTGACTGTAGTTCTATTCCGGAGTTACACAAAGCAGTCTGTGCATTGGATGAATGTAATAAAAAATTCAATGATGCAAACAGACTGAACAAATCGAAAATAATGTTCACCTCCAACAACACTTCAACAGAAGAATTTACGGAGGCACTACGAATAAGTCGTGATATAACTCCAGTGATAATAAATATCGATGATACTTCAATGATTGATACCGTTGCAGAACTTAATGATGGAAGATTACCATCATCAATTTGCTTCAGATACAATCCTGGACCACGTCGCAAGGACGGATCAAGTGCTGCAAAATTTGGTGAGCCCGAAAAACAAAAATACGGTATCCCACATGAAAAAATTGTGGAAGCTTATCGTAAGGCACAGAATCTTGGTGCTGTTGATTTTGGACTTCATACAATGATTGCTTCGAATTCTTTGAATATTGAATACATTCAAGAAACGATCCAAATGCTTCTTGACCTAACACTGAAACTAAAAAATGATCTTGGTATCAAAATTAGTTTTATTAACATGGGTGGTGGAATCGGAATTCCATACAAGACTGACCAAAATGAGTTTCCTATTAAAGAGCTTGGCGCTTGGACAAAGGAAATTTTTGAAGAGTTTGGCAACAGACACGGATGGAATCCTGATTTCAACATGGAGTGTGGACGCTACATAACAGGTCCTCACGCTGCTCTTGTAACAAAGGTTCGTGGTATTTATCACAAATATCAAGAAATTGTTGGTGTTGATATCAATTCAAATGCTAGTCCTCGTTCAAAGTTTTACGGCTTTGAAGGTGATGGTTATCATCATATTGATGTTATTTCTGGATATGGACATACAGTCCAAATAACAGGAGATAGTGTAGTCAGTGTTTGCGATTCCCTCTGTGAAAACAACGGAAGATTCGCAGATCAACGCAAACTGCCTACAATGCAAAAGGGTGATATTGTAGTAATACACAACACTGGAGCACATGCGGTTGCAATGGATGGTGACTATAACGGTCGTCTGAAACCTGCAGAACTTCTACTAATGACAGATGGAACAGTAAAAATGATTCGTCGAGCACAAACAGAAGAAGATATTGATGCTACTCTATATGGTTTGGATCCTTGTATATTCACAGGAAAATAAGCCGAGCCTGACTACCTAGAACCTAAAAAGGAGATTGTGTAGAAAGTTAATTGTTAAAGTCCAAGCCCTGCATTTTAAAATGCAGGGCTTTTTTCTTTGTATTGACATTTTATAAATAGCTGTTATATTAACCGTTCGTATATTTTTGCAAATCGGCAGGCTTATACATAAAATAGTTCATTCAAACAAGGAGGTAAAATATGTTGGAAACACCAACTTCACAAGACAAAGTAAAGCACATCAATCAAATGTCCATATTGGCATTCCTGAAAGATGCAAAGGGTTTCAACCCTATTTCTGACGGGTATTGTGTAATAACAGATATACCTGTTAAAGCACAAACTTACGCCGGTCATGATACACATGCCTGTGTATTCAAAGATGGATCAGATTTTTCTGATTGGATCAATAAACACACTGGTGCAGTAACAAGAGCTGTTGGTGACACAGTATTCTGGGATGAAATCCCAGAAGAATCTCGAAAAAAAATGCTGAAGTATGGTTTTTTCCACACAGAAGAGCAACTACACTGCTCCATTTTCAGTAAAAAGTTTTTTGAAAAAGCTGTGTAACCCCGACTGTTACCCCAAAACCCCGCATCATTTGCGGGGTTTTTTATTTTTAATTTTACTGAAGTCAATTCAAAATAATACTTTAAAAAATCAAAGTCGGACTGATAAAATTTTTATGCTAAAATCTACAAACATGAATGATAAAATTTTAATCTATACAGACGGATCCAGTCGTGGAAACCCTGGACCAGGTGGATGGGGAGCTATTGTTTTAAAAGGACACAATGTAGAAGAGTTGGCAGGAAGAGATGATAAGACCACTAACAACAGAATGGAGTTGTCTGCAGCAATGAATGCCCTATCAAAAACAGGAACTGACCATCCTATCCGTCTTTTCACTGATTCTGAATATTTGATAAACGGAATTACAAAATGGGTTTTTGGATGGAGTTCAAAAGGTTGGAAAACTGCATCAGGTGGAGATGTTTTAAATAAAGACTTATGGGAAAAATTAATGAAACTTACAAAAGATCGACAGATAGAATGGAAGAAGGTAAAAGGTCATGCAGGACATCCAGCGAATGAACGGGTCGACACACTTGCGACATGTCTAGCTGATGATGAAGATATAAAACTATTTAAAGGAAGTATCAAAGACTACCCTGTTGACTTAACACAACCAACAACAGAACAAATTGCACCGAGCGCTGAAATTAAAAAAAAATCAAAAGCTTATTCTTATTTAAGTCTTGTTGATGGAGAACTACAAATCCACTACACATGGGTCGATTGTAAAGAAAGAGTGGACGGAAAATCTGGTGCACGTTTTAGAAAAGCAGTTTCAAAAAGCGACCAAGAAGAGATTATCAAAAATTGGGGTTGCTAGAGGTATGTTTGACTTAATCTAAATTTAAAGTAGTTTTGAATAATAACTAGAACATTCAAAAAGGAGGTAGATTTGAAATTTAAACAAGGAGTAACAAGGTTTGTTATTTTACACAAAGATAACGCCTACAAGATAGGAAAGGTTCGTCCGGTAAGGCATTTTTTTAGAATATTATCTTTTATAATAAGTCCAAAGAGGTATAAGAAATTTCTAAAGAAATATGGTCAAACTTATTTTGAAGCTTTTAAAAATGATTTCTTGGCTGGATTATATTCAAACAGGAGAGAATTTTATTATTATGAAATAACTCTAGATTCTAGAGTTATGCCCACAATCAAAATTTATTTTTTTGGTTGGATCATAATACAAAAAAGAGGTTTAGAGGTAAGTTTATGTGAATTTGAAAAAGGTAGACCTGATATTCCTTCTTTTTTCCAAGATCAGTGCTGTGAGACAGATGAACCAAAACAATTTGGTAAACTACCTTGCGGCAAAATAGTATTAGTTGACTACGGAAGAACATCAACTGTAAATAGCCTTCAAAGCACAATCACCATCGTCTGATGGTGATTTTTTCTTTATAAAAAATTTAGTTTAATTTAATAAAATTTAAATGTGAAGAAATACCTTGTTCACTCTTTTATTTTTGGCATAATTTCTGCCGTTTTATTTTCTAATTATTTTTTTGTCAGTTTTGAATTAATAATTTTTTTTGTATTGATTCAATTTACCTTATTAAGTTTTCTGTTTATTTTAAAAACAAATCAGTCGACTAATAAAAAGAACATTATTTTAATTATTATTTTTCTAGCTTCCCTCTCGGTGACATTATGGAGAATTGATTCTTTAAAATACACACCAGTAATACCGACCTTTGTAGACGAAAAGATTGAAATGGCCGGAGAAGTTTCTGGAGAAATAGATATTCGTTCTTTTAATTCAAGAATAAGAATAAATATTAAAGAAATAATATTGGACGATGCGATTATGAAAACTAACGAGAAAATTTTAGCAGTTACGAATCACTTTCCACAATATAAAACTGGAGACAAAGTAAGGTTGGCAGGAAAAATAAATCTACCGGAAAATTTCAACAACGAAAATGGTATCGAATTTGATTATATAAACTACTTGGCAAAAGATAATATTTATAGTTCTACTTATTATCCCAAAATAGAACTGGTTGATAGACCTGAGAGAAATTTAAATAGACTGATATTTTCAATTAAAGACTCTTTCTTGGGAGAAGTTCAAAAAATAATGCCTTCACCTGAATCAGAATTACTAGGAGGCATATTATTAGGAACAAAAAGATCTCTTGGTGAAGATTTGGAAGAAAAATTTAGAATAGTTGGATTGATTCATATTGTAGTTTTGTCTGGATACAACATAACAATTATCGCTGAGGCAATTTTTAGAGTTTTAGGTTTCCTTCCGAGATTTATTTCAGCAGGTTTAGGAATTTTTTCAGTAATCATTTTCTCTATAATGGTTGGCTCAGGGGCGACTGTTATTCGATCAACGATAATGACAATCATTGCATTGGTCGCCCGATTATCAAATCAAAACTACAATGTTAACCGTGCACTTTTTGTATCTGGCGCCCTAATGATATTTCATAATCCAGAAATTCTATTGCATGACCCATCTTTTCAATTGTCTTTCTTGGCAACAATCGGACTAATAAATTTTTCAGATTTTGTAAAAAAGTTTATAAAGTTTTTGCCTGAGAGATTTGAAATAAGAGAAATAACAAGTGCGACTCTTTCTACACAAATTGCAGTCCTCCCTCTTCTGACAAAAATGACCGGTGAAATTTCATTAGTAGCACCGATCGTAAATATTATAACTTTACAGGTGATTCCAATAACAATGTTGTTGGGGTTTATTGCTGGAGTCAGTAGTTTTGCAAATGAAACATTGGGCTTAATTTTAGCCTATCCTCCTTATCTATTTTTAAATTACATCTTGAGTATTGTAGATTTCTTTGCTCAGTTTTCAATATCTACAATCAAATTGGGTTCTTAAAAAACTTCCTAAAGAACTCTTGAGAAGTGTGCGATCCATCCCACAATCGAGACTCCAATAAAAATTGTTGTTGAAATTTTAAAAATTTTTTTTTCTTTTTTAAAACCTATTTTCTGAAGAGAAATTAAAATTAGTAGTGCAAAAATTGTAAGAATAACGTCCATGAATCTATTTGTAAGAGCTTCTTCTATTTTGAAAAAGATTTCTAAAAATTCCCACAGAATAGCAAATATAGTCACAGAAAAAGCAGCATTATTTTTGAATCCAATTTTATGTAAAAAATAAAAACCAACAAAACCAAAGAAGAAATGTGGTACTGACCACAAATCGATAAAAGCTCTCTCCCATAATTCTATACTTGTAAAATCCATTTATAAATTTAAATTAATTTAATTAAAAGTCTCATTATCGAGCAGCAGCCAAATTTTCTTCTATTTTTTTCCAGTTTAAATTAATAAAGAAATCTTCTATGTATTGCCCTTTTCCACTAGGTTGATAGTCCGCAACAAAAGAATGCTCCCACATATCAAGACATAAAACTGGAGAAAGTCCGTTCAGATGACCTAAATGCTGTTCATCTACCCAACCATTAACAAGACGATCTGTAGTCTTATCATAATAAAGATTAACCCAACCAACACCACGAGTCTTTGCTAATGCTTTGAAAAGTTCTAGCCATTTTTCAAAACTCCCCCATTCTTTTTCAATCATGAATTTTAAATCCCCTTCCGAAATTTCAGATGCACCACCCTCCAAACTAGAAAAATAATACTCGTGATTCCTCATTCCATTAAACTCAAAGGAAAATCTGCGTTGCATTTCAGTTATTGCATAAAGGTGATCATTTGGGTTTTCTGTAGATAATTTTTCCACCTCATCCAAGATATTATTAGTATTTTTTACATATCCTGAATAAAGCTTTAGATGTTCTTCTATGTTTGTTGATGAAATTCCTTTTAATTCCTTGATATCAAATTTTTTTTCTTCGTAGTGTTGCATTGGTTTTGGTTTACTTGGTTAAGTTTCTAAATTTAATGTATATAAATCTTAACATATAGATAGTTTTGGGCGAGCAAAGAAAAAAGTCCGCATTTTACTGCGAACTTTTGGAGGTTAATTCTGCTGTTATTTTTTTCCTAAGGAAAGACTCTAAGAAAAATTTAACTAAACGATGATGACATATATTTTCCGAACTATAAACACAGACTGGTTCATTTGGGATTTTATCATCAACATTTTTAGCTATTTCACCTAGTTTGTATTTTGAATCTGTAGTTTTCTGAGTCCAAAACAAATTATCCGGACTGACAGATACAAGACTAACAGCATCATTAAAATGAATAGTTTGAATGTCTTTACCATCATAACTGTATTTTATGCAAATCAACATTTCCATTATTATTTTATATTTATTTTTCGAGTAGAACTTTCTAAAATTTAATTATAACTGGTAAATGTTTTTATACAAATATAAACTTTAGAAAAATTTTAGGTGGCTTTTTAAATAAAAAAAGACCCTCGATCTGCCAATGATAAATCACAAACAGATCGAGGGTCAGAGAATCAAGAATTGCGACAGAACACACGATCGCCAACAGACCAACTACCCTTAAAAAGATAAGCAGCCAAGCGCCAACCAGTGACGTGCCAGTCCACAACAACAGCACGAAGTTCACCTTCAACATCTCGAATATAGAAAATGTTTGCACAACCATTAGTTAGCAAGAATCCTTCTTCACCCTTAGGTTGTTTTTTGAGCAGATCCCAGAGTTCTGTTAAGGTAGTTTCTGCTTTTGCTTCTCCACTCAATGCACTAATTATTAATCTGTCCACAGAATTTTTTGTAAGGTTTCCATAACGAAGTGTTCGTATACCTAGAGAATTTTCAATCTTACTATCTTTAGTAAGGAAGCGTTCAGTAAAATAATCTAATATTGCGTAAAATTTTACTTCTTTAGAGTCTTTTGTGAACTTTTCCTTGGCGACAAACTCCCTTATTGTTGCCGAGGTTGTTGTGGTGCCGAGCCAGTTAATAATTTCAGGTTCAACTATTTCAACCTCATCTCGAAGTAGGTGTTTTATTTTTGTATTAAAATCTAACAAACTATCGTTTCCGAGCTTATTAGCTACATCAATTAATACTCCTAATTTTTCTGTTGGAATATTTTTAATAGCTGATTTCAGGCGAGCGAGCATGCTATATCTTTTAGCCGTCATGGTCTTTTTCCTTTCTTTTTTGTTTATTTTGTTTTACTAATCGGTCTAAACGAGCAATCAGTAGTTAAAGAGCTTTATTTAAAATACAATAATTAATCCAGCACGTCAATAATTCTTAATCTCAATTCATTCCATCCACCAAAATTAGAATTCTCAATATTTGCAATTAGACTGACTTTTTTACGATCCTTTAACCTCTCTTTGTCTGACTCTTTCATAAAAAATTGTATAGCGGAGAATTTTTGGCCGTTAGTTTTTCGAAGAATAACCTTTAAATGATTTTGTTCCTTACCAAAAAAACTAATTTCCAGAACATCTGCATTTTCAATTAAAAAAGTAGGGACAGTATTTCCAACACCAAAAGGTGCAAGTTTATTTATCTCATTAAAAAGTGGCCAACCCAAATCATCAACAGAAACTTTTCTATCGACAACAGTTTTACCAAAATCAGAATCACCAACTCCGTTTAACCTTGTTTTACCTTGTGCCTCGTTCAAACCTTTTTCCAAATCAAAAACCCCTTCATCAGTTATTTCAAAACCACCCGCCATTTCATGACCTCCGTATTGAAAAATAATTCCCTTATCAACATTATTCATAAGCTCCACAAGATTAAGACTGCCGTCACTCCTGCATGACCCTTTCAACGTTTCACTCTCTCCTCTCCCCCAAATAAATGCAGGCTTTCCAAATTCATCAACCATTTTACTCGCAACAAGACCCATCAACGATGGTTGCCATTTAGGATTCCCGAAAACAATCACCTCTCCTATTTCTTTTTGTTCATCTTTTATTTGCTTATGAATATCCCGAACAATGGCGGCGACATGACCTTTTCTTTCGTTATTTATTTTGTCTAAATGTTTTACAACTTCAGCTGCACGAATATCATCAGTAGTTGAGAGCATTTCATAAGCAAGCTCTGGCGAATCCATTCTAGAAGCAGCGTTAATACGAGGCGAGATAGTAAACCCAACATCCATTTCGTTTATCTTTAATTGATTTACACCACCCTTTTTTAAAAGTTTTTGAAATCCTTTTCGTGGAGACTTTTGCATTACGAATAGACCGTATTTTGCAAAGACACGATTCTCCCCCACTAAGGGAACCATATCTGACAGTGTCGCAATCCCAACCATATCAAGTAACCACTTTTCCCAACCTTCTTGAATTTCTATATCTTTCCAGAATTTATGCGATTTTTCTCCATCTTTTTTTTGCGAATCTGATTCTATATTAATTTTCTCCTCACGAACTCTCTTAACAAGAGCCTGCACAACTTTAAAAATAACTCCGGCTCCGCACAAATCAGAATAAGGATAATTACACTCTTCTTGTTTTGGATTTATGATCGCAAAAGCATTTGAAGTGTGTCCATTTGGATCATGATGATCTGTAATAATTACATCAATTCCTGCATCGGTCGCATTATTAATTTGCTCGACATCTGTAATTCCACAATCGATTGTTATCAGGACTTTTGTTTTTCCATTTCCACTCTCATCATCTATAATTTTTTCAATTGCACCATTATTTAAACCAAACCCTTCACGATTCCTATGGGGAATATAAGAAAAGAAATTTTCATAACCTATTTTTCTAAAAA
>Ga0136601_1000909_pt1 | contig 10881 bp, 10 predicted proteins | sample AntRauMFilla2699_FD_181020 | JGI IMG/M metagenome (GOLD analysis project Ga0136601, IMG submission 181020) | Saline lake microbial communities from Rauer Islands, Antarctica - Metagenome Filla 2 #699 | ecosystem: Environmental > Aquatic > Non-marine Saline and Alkaline > Saline | place... | reverse complement strand
TACACGCTGACGATAACGCCCGACTAATCGACACCAATGCCTACGACCAAAACTTTCTCTCAGTAAGGCCAAGTGCCACTCTTGATACTGTTCTTGCTCAAATGCTTAAGCGTCGTCAGCACTTGGGAATCGTGACCAATAAAAACAAACAGTTCTTGGGAGTTATATCACTCGAGGATATTATCGAAGAAATCATCCAAACCGAAATTGAAGACGAAACCGATGACGATGACCAAGAGAATAGCAGGAACTAACCATGCGTGCAGAAGTAGACTAGCAATCACACACCAAGCAGTCAGTCAAATCCAGCAATCAGCTGTTGCAGCACGTAATGGTAGACTTTTTTTATTTTTGTACTATAATTTGTCCAGGTACGGAACAACCGTACGAACAATGGAGGCAGTTCATGAAGACCGTCGTTACAGCTCTTTTTTTCTTCTTCATCCCTACGATTGGGATCTCACAAACCAGTGATGACCTGGGTCACTATGACATATATGTCGTGTTCATACCCCTAGTCAGTAACCCAAGCAACTACGAGGTGCTGAATCGGATTGAATACATACCAGAAGTCACCCTTCCTGACTCAGAAAAAACCGGTCCGGCCTGCGTGGTTCATCTCGACCAAGAGAGTATAGACCATCAGGATGTCGTTCCGCTCGATGCGTATGGACAACCCATGATTCTGCTTGACGACCAACTCACTTGGCTACCGACAGACGACCTGGTCGACTTGGCTATCTCGGATAAGGCATGTCGTCGTTTCGAGGGAACATGAAATAATGATTTTTGGGGCCGAACAAATCTTGTTCGGCCCTTTCGCTTTGTTTGCTAGGCTAACAGTACCACTATGCAAAAATACGTTGTGTTAGAAAAAGCAGTTGGTGTAACACCACTTGAGTGTGCCGAGACCTGGCGCGCCGCCCACCCTGAATTCACTGGTATTCCACTGGCCTACGCCGGCCGTCTGGACCCTCTCGCGTCTGGCAAACTCTTAGTCTTAATTGGCGATGAATGCAAACGACAAGCTGAGTATCACAATTTAGATAAACGCTATGAAATAGAAGTGGTCTTTGGACTCGGTTCTGATACTGGTGATGTGATGGGAATGTTAGACCCTAGTCCTACTCCACCCGCCATCACTGCCGCTAATATTAAAGCTGCCCTACGTCATCTCACCGGCGACATCACACTGCCTTACCCAGTATTCTCCGCTAAGACAGTAGCTGGTAAGCCGCTGCATACTTGGGCAATGGAAGATCGACTGGACGAAATTACTATCCCGACTAAAGAGTCAACTATTTATGCACTTAGCCTTATAGAACTCACTACCCTACCTGCGACCGCACTTTACGAACATGCTTTGGCTAAAATAAATTCTATACCACCGGTGACTGAAACTCGTAAAGCACTCGGTAATGATTTCCGGCGCACTGACATTCGCGCCCACTGGAAAACCTGGCTCGACCAACACCAAGCTGACACCTTCCAAGTTGCCACCGTTACCTGCACCGCTAGCAGCGGCACCTACATGCGCACCCTCGCAAGCACGATTGCCGCCGCACACCAGAGCAAAGGCCTCGCTCTCTCCATCCACCGCACACGCATCGGTCGGTACCAACCGCTCGTAGGGAAACTTGGTATCTGGACTCAATTATATAGGTAATGCACTAGGTCGTTAATTCTGTCTGTTTCTTGAGATACGCGTCGACCGTCAATACATACTCAGCATGACTCCAGACTAATGGTGACGTAGAAAGATGTTCTCTAGTATGCGGATGCATCTGCTCCGCCAACGTACCACTCTCAGTTGCATGCGAAACCGTCCACTCCAAAAGTTCTAACGGCTCAGCCAAGTCAGCTACAGTGACCGCTCTTTTAATTAGATACTGAGCCATCCATAACATAGTAATAATCCAAGGATTTGGCGAGCCGGCTTCCTGGAGCGTGTAGTAGGTGTCATTCTGGTAACGGACATACCCCTGACTATCACCAGCCACCCGCAAGGCCTGTCTCGTTGTCGCCACAGCCGCCGTCACACGTTCATCGTCAATATCAAACACATCAAAAAATATCACCCCATGCACACTACTCATATCGATGGTAGTGTCGTACTTTAGCCCATCTTCAGTATGGCGTACGTGCTTAACAAACGTCTTGGTGTCTTGGTCGTACAGAATATCCCCAATTGCTTGCTGAACCCGCTGAGCAATCACTTGATAGGTCCGAGCATCTTGATCCTTACCCAGCAAACTAGCGAAACGAGCACTGGCCATCAACCCACCATATACAGACGCAGCCGTATAGGTCGACGTCCCATACTTCTCTTCCCATAAATCAAATGACGCTTGCGGCAGTCCGGTAGTGGGTTCAATGTATTCAGCCAAGAACTGCGCTGCAGGTTCAATAAAATTGTTGTACAGTGTTTCAACGAATTCTAAATCGCGATTGATTTCGTAATGACGCCAAAGCATAACAAGCACTGTTGCCGTCTCATCTTCTTGAATAGGCAAGAATGCTTCGCCCTGCTGCAGCCACGGGTGCCAAGAACTACCTAGCGAACCATCAGATAAATATTTATGCATCAGGTACCCTTGTGGTTCTTGGCAAGTGGCGATAAAGGAAAAGAAGCGTTGTGTGACATCAGTATAGCCAGCGACATCAAGCGCATGAGCAACTAACGCACCATCGCGCGGCCAGACATAGCTGTAGGTATCTCGGCCGTGATGTAACATATCAGTGTCGCTGGAAGCAATGATTCCCCCACGGTTATCGGTATGTGCTCGAATAACTAACAAAGATCGCTCATAGAGGGCTTTTTGATCCGCTGAAAGCAGACGTATATCTCGGTCTTCTTTACGAAGCCACGCTGTCCAGTATTTTTCAGTCGAATCGATCAATCGAGTCGGGGTCTCTTTCAACACCAATTCATCCAAGCTGTGTGCTTCGGGAATCGAGTGCGCACAAACTATCCAATAATCAACTGTCGTCTGTGCCTCTGGCAGCAGATTACACGTAAAGCCAATAACTGAATCGACCGAACCATGCTCAACCGGATTTTTCTCGAGGACACCATCCAAGGCATCAAAGTATGTCCCTTCCTTACCTTCAATTCCAAACAAACCAATATTAAAATCAGTAAATTGTCTACCTTCATGAAAAGCATTTATTAAAAAGACGTCTGTACCTTTATAGTGCACTAACGCACCGACTCGCGGATCATACAATGCAGTATCTCCACGTCGTGATTCAGCAATCCGAAATTGTTGCGAGATATAAAATTTTATTTCGCGGGTCTCGGTAGACAGGTTGGTAATTGTCCACTGCCGCAAGAACACGTTGTGCTCATTATGAACCGCGTCCCGGCTCTCCAAACGAACGCCTAGAGTAGCGTGTTCTGCCCAGAATTCACCAATCAGCGAACTACTGGCACATGTAGCTCGCACCTGCCAAGCCGGGTCGTCCAGCCAAGATAACTGACCATCCACATACACGCCCACCCGGTGAACATGAGTGCCACTAGCCCCACTAACATGATTCATCTGCCCGACGTACGGAAAATACAGATCGCGCACCAGACCACGATAGTCTAGTCCAACGAGTATATTTCCGTTTCCGATAGTGATCGCACGCGCCATAAACTAGAGAGTATAAAACTTAAGGTGTCGCACCATGACAGTGCGAGCTGACTGGGGTGTTTTAGCTCGCCGCAGTGCAGCGGCACACTCGACATCACCCAAAACCAACTCTACCCAATCAGCAAAATCATGACGGTTTTTGTCGACGTGATACTGATACACTGCTTCCTGCATGTCATCCAAGGCTGCATTGAGAGCAACGATACTGTTGAGAATTTGTCCGTCAGTAGTCCAAAACGATGTTTCGTCAGAAGCGTGTACGACCGGACGCTTTTTGGTCACAGCCGTGCCGGTAGTTTTGGCTGATTTTTTTCTGGTTGTTTTGGCTACTGTACCTTTTCGGGCCTTAACAGCAGTACGATTGCGTGCTACAACGGCTGCCTTTTTAGTAGTCGACTGACTTTTTTTAGCTGGAGCCTTTTTAGCGACTTTGTTCGTGGTTTTTTTGATCCGTGTAGTAGACGTAGACATGATATGTAAGAACTATTCGTGTGAAGTGTTATTAAAGAACCCGAGGCGTGACAACATGCGTCTCCACCACAACTTGAAGCGCAGCCACCACAGCAATTGCGGAATAGTAACTACAGCGTCAGGTTCCACTTCTGCTGTAGTCTGCGCGTTTATGGCATGCTGTATTCTTAATTGTAAATCACTAAAGGCATTCATGAAAGCGATATATGCGTCATATGGGGATTGGTACGGACTAAAGTACGCATGAACATCACCATCCTCTGACCATTTAGTACACATATAGTAAAAATGGTCAGACGTCTGCAGCTTGCGCCACTGCTCTATCAAGTAGTCGTCACGAGTACATAACACGTCCGCCTCCAGTGCATATATTTTTTCTAAGGAATCACGTTGAATATCATTACCTGTCCAGGCAGTCAGGTCGCGGTCGGTATCAGCCCACGTAAGGACATCGGGGACATCGTACTCACCCACACTATCGTAGTCCATGATGGTTTCAGTCGGTGTCTTGAATGTGGTCTCGGGATGAGCCAGCAGCATACCCGGAAGTGACCGCAAAAAATCAAATATCCCCGTGTCTTCCCACTGGTGTTCACCAAACGTCTCATAGTCCATAAATAAATTAATAGTCTGACCACTACCATGATGGTCATGAATCCAGGTAGCATACGTCTCAGCCGAGAGGGGCCAGCTCGCCCATCCCTGATTTCCAAAACGGAAAGCAATGTCATCGGAGAGTTTATAGTTTTTTAGCAAGACTTTGATACGCTGACAATCCTTTGGTCGATAGACATGATTGGGGCTACGCCAGCCTAAATATTTTTCCCAACCTTCGGCCATAATACCGATATACCCATTGGCTTCACACCAAGTTGCCAAATCATTACGATATGAAAGTTCAGTGTTACGAAACACACGTGGCGTCACCCCAAATAATTCATGGATGCGCTTCGTGTGCTTGGCGACCTGACGTTCAAACTCTGGAACTGAGTAAAAAAAAGCCAATGAATGGTAATAGGTATCAGCCAAAATCTCTACCCTACCACTCGCTACTAGCTGCTGAAATGACGCTAAGACATCTGGTGCATACGCTTCAAACTGATCTAGAGCGGTACCGGAAAACGACAAGGCAAATTTAAATTCAGGATGTGTATCGAGGAGCTCTTGCAAAAGAGCGTTAGTCGGACGATATGATTTATTGGCTACCTTCTCGATTATTTTTCGGTTATTCAAATCAGATTCACTGGTATCGTTAAAATACTGATTATCATAACCGATATCAAACACTCGGTACCGCTTAACTCGGTATGGTTGATGAACATGGAAATACGGGCAGACCGATAACATATAATATTATGTTACGTATTGTAACAGACTGCGATAGAGCTGATATATTTTTGCTGCCGCTTGCCGCCAGGACAACTGCTTAATCTCAAGCTTACCAGCAGTAGCAATCTGTCTGGGTAAAGCATCATATCGTAAGGTGGCAATAATTTGATTGGCCATTTCGTCAATGTCCCAAAAATCAACTTTTAGAGCATGTGTGAGCACTTCAGATACCCCAGATTGTTTAGAAATGAGCGACGGGGTACCGTGCTGCAGCGCCTCTAGAGGCACCAGTCCAAATGGCTCGGACACCGACGGCATCACAACTAAGTCGACACTTTGATACATGGTATCACGTTCTTCTTCCCACAAAGCCCCAGCAAAGAGCACTTTATCAGACAATCCTGCCTCCCCAACTTGACAGATTATTTGCGACTGCATATCGCCCCATCCTGACACCACAAACAGCACCTTTGATTCATACTCCAGTACTCGCTTAGCTGCAGCAATAAAATAATCAACCCCTTTCTGGATACTGATACGACCGTGATACAAAACAATCTTATAGCCCGCCTTTTTATATGCACTAAGCACTGGGCGGTGACGAGGCGGATCGTAGATATCACAGCCGTTATGCACTACAGTAACCTTCTCGGCAGTAACGCCGTGTTTGGTGACAATAATATGCTTTGTCAGATTACTAACTACCACCACTTGATCGGCGGCTGCAAACGCTTCACGCTCTAAAGCAAAAATAGCTGGATCGACATTATCGCCCGCTGCTTGGTCATATGACGTAGCGTGCACATGGAGAATAAGAGGCTTCCCTGACACTCGTTTCGCTGCCACCCCAGCTACATACGAAGTCCAATCATGCGCATGAATAACATCAAATGATTCTCTCGCAGCCAACAAAGAGGCCTGGTGCGCAAAACGATGCACTTCTTCCATAATAGTACGTGCAACATAGCGTGGATTGCCTTGCTCGTCGTAGCCAATAATACTTTGCACCACCGAATTTGCTTGCCCATACGGGCGTAACGCGGAGGAAATTTCTTTTACAACAACACTGTCCGGCAGCTCAGCATCAGCAAATATAAATGTATTATTACCCTGGGTACGCTGTTGCTTTGGTAGTACAAATAACACATCAGTCCCAGTAGCCACCAGTTCTCGAGTCAACCCATGACAAGCAACACCCAAACCACCGTTTCGTGACGGTGGATATTCCCAGCCAAACGTAAGTACTCGCATAATAAAAGGAGGATATAGCACTATCCTTACGCTACTCATCATACCATGCAACATTTTAATCTACTGAACCTATGCATACCTAAAACTGGCTTTGGGCACCAATAAAAAACTGCAATTGACGTTTGGGAGATAATCTGCTAATCTACTGCCACTATGTCACAAGATTTACTCGTAAAGCTCGTTACGCAAGGCGACGAAAAAGGCGTGGGCAAAAACCACGTGTATTACACGCGTTTTAACAACAAAGTAAAGAAAGATCCGAGCAAGAAGTACGAAACCAAAAAATTTAACCCTATCGCCAAAAAGCACACCGTCTACAAACAAAAGAAATAAACAAAAGAGTCCCCACCAAGGGATTCTTTTGTTTCCACTTTCTTTAACCTAGGTAAAGCACTAACACATCCGGTTCTCCCCTCCTTATCCAGTAAGGAGTAACGAGCGTATTTATTTTCGACTCAACCTACTGGCAAAAACTACCACACGTGATTACGTACAAACTAATCCGAATCAACGTGGTCCTCTGACAACAAAAAACTGCCCCGATACCAGAAGCAGTTTGTGTTACCTTATTTTAGTTTACTATCTTTACTGCCATCATACTTCCCTTGCTGAGCAAGGCTATTCATTTTACAAACGTGATTCAGCATCTTTTGGGCTTCGTCGGCATTTTCTTCCTTGCCTTGCCAAGACAGTAAAAATGGTTCTTCAATGGCTCGTGAAAATGAAAACGTAATCGGCCACGGCTGCTGACCTAGCTTAGCAATGGCGTTTAAATTTTCCGTTGCTCGCTTCGGTGTCTGTCCGCCCGATAAGAACACGATACCGCCCACATCGTATGGTACTGACATATGGAAGGTCCGTAGCGTAGCATTAGCTACTTCTTCAGGTGACGTTTGATCGTTATTAGTATCACCAGCCAACACCATTGATGACTTAAGAATGAGAGCTGATAAATCAACCTGGTATTTCATCAATGTTTGAAAAAGTATTTGCAGCGTCCGCGTCGTCACAGCCTCCGCTCTTGCCAGGTCATGATCGCCGGCAAATATGACCTCCGGCTCTACCATCGGTACAATTCCACACCGCTGGGCAATCTGCGCGTAGCGCGCCAGCATCACCGCGTTAATCTCCAGCGCCGCATCAGTTGGTGTGTCCTCATCGATAGATATCACCGCTCGCCACTTAGCAAAGCGTGCGCCAAAGTCGTAATATTCTTGAAAGCGCTCTTCCAGATCATCCAGACCTTGTGTTACAACCTCTCCACTAAAGCCATCAAGGTCTCGCGTGCCGGTATCAACTTTAATCCCTGGCAAAATTCCCTTAGCCAACAAAACATCCGGAAACGCCAGACCGTCTGCTGTTTCATTACGAATTGAAGAATCGTACATAATTACTCCAGATAAGTATTCTTCCGTCCCTGCGGCGGTAAAGAGTAATTCACGAAAATCTCGTCTGTGTTCTGGTTCATTGGGCAAATTAACCATCTGCAGACGCTTGCCGGCTGTACCATCACTTTCGTCAGCAGCAAGTATTCCTTTGCCAGGAGCCATGAGCGCAGCTACTATTTCGTACATTTTTGCGTGTTTTTTCATACTGGTAAGTATACCAGTAATGGCAGTATCTAGATTATTTTGCTGTGGAATGAAAATACCCGCCGCGTGCATGATTGCAAACGGCGGGTCGCTCAGCATCGGGCAGCGTCAATTTGAGACTGCCAGCACTTGGTGCATAGGTCATGGTTTTTGTCCGGGGCAGGACCCCATCGACCTTTGCTGCATACCCGTACGGGACGTCTACAGTTACAGCAAAGTGTCCTGGGCATGTAACGTCTCCTTTCTACGAACAGTGCCCTACCTTTTACTATATGTATCTAACTGCGAATCTTCCAGCCGTGCTTGAAAAGCTGCGTCACTATAATACCGAGCCCAAGAACGAGACCGCCAATGACAATCAGACCAATGAAACTGTTTGCTTCACTAATACCTATCATGCTACTGCGTACGGCATCGGTAAAGTAGAAAAATGGATTAAGCTTGGTAAGAGTAGCTGCAAATTCCGGAAGGAACGTCACTGAGTAGAAAATCCCTCCCAGGTAGGTCAGCGGTGTAATCACAAACGTGTTGAGGACAGTAAGCTGCTCAAAACTTTCCGCCCATAAAGCAACAATAATGCCAAGCATAGCAAAGATAGCAGCAATAGCTGAAATGACTAACACAAACGCGAGAGGATTAACCAGACTCACTGCTCCAAACAGAACCCCTACACCAAGAATTAAGACCGATACCATAAGCGCTCGCGCGACTGCGCCACCAACAAAACCAAGTAACATTTCAAGATATGAAAACGGTGTAATCAAAATCTCCTCAATCCCCTTTGTGAAGCGCATAAAGTAAAGCGATGAGGAGGCGCTAGAAAACGATGCGTTTATTACTGAAAGCATCAAAACCCCAGGGAAGACAAAGGTAATATATGGTACCCCGACCACTTCGTTAATTTGTGAGCCAATCACTGTACCAAAAATAAATATGTAGAGCGCAGCTGAAATAACTGGCGCAATGAGAGTCTGTACCACCACCCGAAGCGTACGCTGCACCTCACGACGAAACATTGTATAGAGACCTATCCAGTTGGTATTCATAAAATTATTATTTGGCAGCCGCATTAGTTGCCTTAGCATCATCAGCTCTGGTAATCTCTAAATACCGCTCTTCTACCGACTTACCGTTTTTCATGAAATCTTCTTTTGTACCCTGCGCGACAATTCGACCATGGTTTATAATGGCAATGTCACGACAGAGATATTGTATTTCTTCCAAATAGTGAGACGTAAGAATGATAGTCTTACCTCGCTCGTTCATTTCTTTAAGATATTCCCAGAGGTCATGTCGCTGCTCGACATCCACGCCAGCAGTCGGTTCGTCGAGAATCAACAAATCTGGCGTATGCACCAGCGCCCGACCGAGCAGTGCTCGCCGTTTGAGACCACCGGAGAGCTTCTGAAACTTCACGTTACGATGCTCTTCCAAATCAAAGCGCGCAATCAGTTCGTCGATACGCTGTTGGCGCTCAGCTTTACGAATGCCGTAGTAGCCGCCCATAAAGTCCATAAGTTGTTCAGGCGTAGCAAAAATGTCGACATTAAACTCTTGCGGAGAAAGTCCGACCAATGTCCGAGCTCGTTTATAGTCTTTAACCACGTCTACGCCATCGATTAGTATCTGCCCGCTCGTTGGCTGCGCAACACCAGTAATACAATGAATAGTAGTACTCTTCCCAGCTCCGTTTGGACCAAGTAAACCAAAGAAGCTCCCCTTGGGAATAGTGAGCGAAATATCCGACACGGCGGTTTTAGCCTCTTTGCCAGAACCATACTGTTTCACTAAATTAGTTATTTGTAGCATCGGAGTATCTGACATATCCTCGCTAGTGTACCACAGATCACCCGAATCCCGCGAAATACGGGCTATTTCGCGGGATTCGAGGTGAAACAAACAATAGTAATCATTATAAACAAAGGGCCGCGCAGTTTTCACTGCACGGCCTCATCTCAATCTTTCATATGCTCTGGCATATCCAGATATACTCCCGACCAACCAAGGTCTTCAACTTCCTGGGCGATGATTTGCTCCCCAGTGGTGATTGAGTATTTTTCAACCCACGCAAGAATGTCAATAAGTACCTGCCTCTGCTTAGTTGGATCTGGCGCTCGCTCAAATGCGCGCCAATGGAAGAGCAAGGTCTGATCCATTCCCACCTCTTCAGAAAGTACGTCGAGGGCGGCGAACATTTCGTAAAATTCACAATCAGTGATTGTGCTAGCGTCACCCAATCTGGATTTGACAGCCGTTATCGTATCAATCTGCATTCTCTCAAGCAGGACTTGTGCCGCACTTGCAGCAGCCTCAAGGACTGGCTGAAGTATTAGATTCTTATCCGACTCAAAAGTTTTAATCGCTTGCATAAACGGATTCGCTTGAGTTGTAGTCATGTCATTCTCCTTGACGTTTATATTTACATCTTGCATAGTATAAAAAATTTATGATAAGTCAAGAAATACAGTGGTTGCTGACTGAGAAGTATGGCGGCACAGAAAACGAGGAATTTAGAGCTGACTGCGCGCGACTTGAGGCCGGTGAGCCACTGGGGTACGTGATTGGTCAAGTGCCATTTTTGGACTGCCAGATTTGGCTTG
>Ga0136601_1000908_pt1 | contig 10900 bp, 8 predicted proteins | sample AntRauMFilla2699_FD_181020 | JGI IMG/M metagenome (GOLD analysis project Ga0136601, IMG submission 181020) | Saline lake microbial communities from Rauer Islands, Antarctica - Metagenome Filla 2 #699 | ecosystem: Environmental > Aquatic > Non-marine Saline and Alkaline > Saline | place... | reverse complement strand
ACATACGCAAATGCTTTAGTCCGATACGTATCGCCACGTTTTGTCGGCCCAGCCAGGCAAACGCTTCGGTGGTAGTTTTTTGCGTGATGCAGTAGCGCTTTGCTGGGGATGCAGCCAGTATTAGTGCATTCGCCACCGACGTGTTCTTGCTCCACTAATAGAACACGACTCCCTACTTTAGCGAGACCGATGGCGATGGTTAGTCCAGCTGAACCAGCGCCGATTACAATTACATCATACGTTGTGTCAGGCATAGTAATGCTCTTATAGTAGCATTAGATGGCTTGCTATGGGTAATGGAGTTAATACAGCAGACAACCTATTGCGTACATAAAAGTGAGCCAGTTAGTCTTTGATGAGGCGACGAGCGTCGCTATAGATGTTTGGTATACTACAAGGAGTAGTAGTACCCAAAGCAGAGAGCCGGTTGTGTCGCCGGTCACGGATTATCCACGTAGCTTATTTTCATGCAACTTATATTTAACAATGCAACCACGTATCAGGCTGATGCTATTGCTGCTGCCGCAGTTCCTTTGATTCCCTACGTGGCAGAAGTGGCAGCAGTGGCGCGGGCTGGTGGTTATACTGTCCCCGAGTCATCAATTAATCTACCGGTCGACGACCAACTATTGCAGACGGTCGAGACCTTGGTAATGTCGCTCGTGACGCCTACGTTACGGTATATTTTTGTGGTTGGTATCGGTGGGTCAAACCTAGGTACTAAGGCAATTTATGATGCGATGTTTGGGTATCAAGACATTGCCGCCACTAATCGACCGCAGCTGATTTTTGTTGATACTACGAGCGCTACACATTTGCAGTTTTATATCCAGCAGATTATCTCCGCCCTACAGCAGAGTGATGAGTACCTTGTCTTTACTATCAGTAAGTCGGGTGGAACAACCGAAACGCTCGCTAATACCGAAATACTCTTGGCAGCACTGCATGCTCAGGTTGGTGACCCGGCACCACGGACGATAGTGGTCACCGATGAGGACTCAGATTTTTGTCGAGCTGCCGAACATGCTGGTATGCAGTATTTGACGATCCCACCACTGGTTGGTGGTCGTTACTCAGTTTTGACAGCGGTAGGATTAGCGCCACTACTGGCCCTGGGTGTGGATGTGGCGGCCTTGCGACAAGGTGCAGCAGATATGCGAACTAGTTGTTTGGAGACTGAAGTGGCACAGAACCCCGCAGTCCAAGGGGCCGCGTTTTTAGCTCACGCCCGGCAAGCAGGCTATGTCATTCATGATACGTTTGTTTTTAATAGCGAACTTGAATCCCTGGGTAAGTGGTACCGGCAATTGCTGGGCGAAAGCATCGGTAAAGCGCATGATGTGCACGGCACTGTGGTGCATCAAGGCATTACTCCAACCGTTTCGGTCGGTTCGACGGACCTTCATTCGGTCGGACAGCTCTACTTGGGCGGGCCTAAAGATAAAGTTACGGCTTTTGTTACGAGTCAGGTTGGCAGCGATACGCTCGTGGTGCCAGCGGAGCGAGTATTCCCTGGTGTAGTGCCGATGATTGACGGGCAGTCGCCGTCATCTATCATGGCGGCTATTTTGGGGGGAGTAACTGTGGCGTACAATGATGCCGAGCTACCTTTTGTGGAAATTCAGTTGGCGGGTAGTACGCCGTACGAGCTGGGTGCTTTTATGCAGTACAAAATGTTCGAAACTATGTACCTCGGTCGGCTGCTGGCAGTCAATCCGTTTGATCAGCCCAATGTTGAATCGTATAAACGAATTACAAAGTCATTACTCGAGGCCTAATCAATTATACGTATGAGCACTAGTCCTGACGTAAAATACAATGTCCCGACCGCACTGGCGATTTTTGGTGGTACGGGCGATTTGGCGCAAAGTAAATTGTTGCCTGCTGTATTTGATTTATATACGCAGCAGGTACTTCCAGACCGCTTTGTTATTATTGGTTTTTCGCGTCAAGTTAAGACTAATGAGGAGTATCAAGCATTTGTAAAGCAAAGTTTGTTAGCGCATGACGCTGGTCTGGAAGCAAACGTGCTAGAAGATTTTTGTGCGCACATTGAGTACGTGGCCGGCGACTTTACCGATCAGCAAGCGTATGAAAAACTGAAGACCGTATTGACTGCATATGATGAAAGAATCGGCCAGTGTACTAACAAGTTGTTTTATTTGGCGGTACCACCACAGTTATACGCTGATATCTTTGAGCATATTCATGCTACTGAGGCTTTGACTCTCTGTGACGGCAAAGACGCCTGGGCTCGACTGCTGGTAGAAAAGCCATTTGGAAATGACTTAGCAACAGCACAAGCTCTCGAAGAAAAACTATGCGCCTTATTCGCCGACGAACAAATTTATAGAATTGACCATTACTTGGCGAAGGACGCAATTGAAAATATTATTTCACTTCGCTTTGCCAACAGTATTATCGCAGATGTGTGGAATAATCACTCAATAGAGTCAATTTCCATCAATCTCTTTGAGACCAAAGATGTGGCTACGCGTGGAGCGTTTTATGATGCGATAGGCAGCTTGCGTGACGTGGGTCAAAATCATATCTTGCAAATCTTCGCTTTACTGACCATGCCTGCTGCCGATATTCATGATGCACAGTCTGTCCGGGCGGCGCGCGCCACTGCTTTGGAGACCCTGCGTGACCAAACTGTCGATACGGTAGTTCGAGGTCAATATGTGGGATATCAAGATACCCATGGAGTGCGGCCTGGTTCTCAGACCGAAACATACTTTCATATTTCATTTATGGGACAGACAGGGCCGTGGCAAAATACACGGTTCACCTTGGCGGCCGGGAAGGCGCTGGCGAATACGTGCAGTGAAGCAGTGATTACGTTTCGACCGCATGACTTGGCAGCGTGCGGTATTACGGCAGCACCGGATGACCATAAAAATATTTTACGCATTGAATTTACTCCCGAAGAAAAAATTAGTCTGACTATGTCGACTAAACAGCCTGGATATCAGTTTGCTTTGCAAAATGAAGAATTGCTGTTGTTGCAAGCTCCGGCAGAGGTGGAAGATTCACCAGAAGCGTACGAGCGCGTATTGTATGATTGTATTGCAGGTGATCAGACTCGCTTCGTTAGTGGCCGCGAAGTGGAGGCAGCGTGGCATTTTATTACACCAATTCTGGAAACATTTAAAGATGTCCCGCTCCGTCAGTACCAGCCTGGCTCAACTGGACCGGCAGAGATTAGTAAGTAACTCTAGTATGTATGCATAACGAATTAGGTTTTATTGGCTTGGGACGGATGGGGCTAAATATGACTACACGCCTTATTGAGCAGGGCTATCGTGTGGTTGGTTACGATGTGGAGACAGTAGCATGCGCTGCTGCGCAAGCAGTGGGAGTTGAGATGGTTGTAGATTACACTGCTCTGGTCGCTGCCTTAGGAGATGCGCCAGTGGTGTGGTTGATGGTACCGAGCCAGTTCGTTGATGCGGTACTTGCTGAAATATCGCCGCTTCTGCCGGCAGGAGCGACTGTTATTGATGGCGGCAATAGTTTTTATACAGATTCACTGCGCCGATACCAAACCCTCAAAGCCAAATCGATTAATTTTATTGATGTTGGTACCTCAGGTGGAATGGAAGGCGCTCGTCGCGGCGCTTCACTAATGATTGGCGGGGAGGCTGAGGTCTTTGCGACTATCGAACCTCTCTTTGCTGCGCTCGCTGCCCCAGAGGGGTACGCGCGAGTGGGTGGACCAGGTGCTGGGCACTTTGTGAAAATGGTGCACAACGGCATCGAATACGGCATGATGGGTGCCATTGCCGAAGGGGTGAATGTTCTGCATCAACACCAAGCTGAGTTCGACATTGATATTAATGAAGTATTCAAGCCGTATGAACACGAAAGTATTATCACTAGTAAGTTAGTGACCTGGCTGCGCACGGCTTATGATGAAGGACAGATAGATGCGATTGCTGGTGAAGTCCCTACCGGTGAGACCGAAGCCGAGATGGAGCATATTATTCGTGAACTCGGTGATGTACCGGTGCTGGCAGCAGCTGTCGCGCAGCGCCAGCAGACGCGAGAGGTGCCGTCGTACGTCGGTACATTAATTGCAGCTATGCGCAACCAGTTTGGCGGGCATAGTACTGTCACGAAAGAGTAGCTATGGATATTGTTCGTAACACTACGCCAGCCATTGCTGCTGCTCAGCAAGTAACTGCTCAAATGCACGCTCATGCGGGAAGACCCGTGCTGTTATTGCTGTCGGGCGGTTCATGGTTCGCTGCGCTTGACCAGGTGGCTGACACAAGCTGGTTGAACCCTACTGTGACTATTGGGATGCTGGATGAGCGTTTCTCAGTAGACTCAGCGGTTAATAATTTTACGCAGCTCATGGCGACTAAATTTTATGTACAAGCACTGGCGTCCGGAGTGACGAGTATTGATTCACGGGTACAGTCTGACGAATCACACAGTCGTTATGCGGCGCGTTTAGCAGCCGCCTGGCAGCACTGGCGCCAAGCGCATCCAAGCGGAGTGGTGATTGTGACCCTTGGCATGGGCACAGACGGGCATACAGCCGGACTCTTCCCTAATTCGCTCGCACTGGCGAGTACTGACTGGGTGGTGGCAGACAACGTATCAGCAGACATGAATCCTTGTGTCCAGAGGGCCACCGCTACAGCCCATTTTTTGCAGACCGAAGTGACTGCGGCATTTGTGCTGATAACGGGGGAGAGAAAGTGTTCGGTATTACACAAAGTGCTGAAAAATACAGCATCGGTAGAAACGCTGCCAGCGTGTCTCTGGCACACCATGTCTACGGTCACGGTAGTGACTGATTGTTCGGAGTCCTGCTAAGTAGTTTTGCCGTAAGGGGTACAGCCGGCCTGGCCGTGGTATGTACCGTCGGCTGCAGTCTGTGCAGTCGCCATCTAACTATTGCCTCTATACCGTAAATACCGTATAGTAGCCAACGTGAGCCGACCAGGCTGTCTTCGGTGATGTTGCATGCTAGCAACTATCGATACCCGAAGACGTATCTCAATTAATTGATTGAAATACACAATTTATTATTTTATTTATACTTATATATTATGGCTCGAGAATTCCCAATTGAACGAATGCGTAACTTCGGTATTGTTGCTCACGTTGACGCTGGTAAAACCACTACCTCAGAACGAATTTTGTTCTACACCGGTATGACCCACAAGCTCGGTGAGGTGCACGATGGTGCGTCGGTAACCGACTGGATGGAGCAGGAGCGTGAGCGCGGTATTACGATTACTGCGGCTGCAATTTCATGTAACTGGTCAAAGACATTGGTTGAAGACCGAAAGGACAAGTCACAGATGTACAACTTCAATATTATTGATACGCCTGGTCACATCGACTTTACCGCTGAGGTAAAGCGTTCGATGCGTGTACTCGATGGAGCGATTGTAGTGTTTGACGGTGCGGCTGGAGTAGAGCCACAGACTGAAACAAACTGGGGGTATGCTGATGAGGCCGGAGTGCCACGAATCTGCTTTGTTAATAAAATGGACAAACTTGGTGCTGACTTTGATATGGCGGTTAAATCAATTGAAGATCGTCTATCACGGAAAGCCGTACGCATCCAAATTCCAATTGGGGCTGAAAATGATATGAGCGGCGTGATTGATTTGATTACCATGAAGGCATATCGGTTTGGTGGTGAAATGGGCATAGTTGTTACCGAAGAAGAAATTCCCGAAAATCTTCTTGCGGAAGCTAAGAAATGGCGTGGCGAATTGATCGAACGAGTAGTAGAACACGATGATGCCCTTATGGAGGCGTACCTCGGCGGGGAAGAGCCAACCTTGGAAAATCTCAAAAATACCCTACGTAAAGCGGTGTTGGCCAACGAAATTTTCCCAATTATGACCGGAACTGCCTTGCAAAACATTGGCGTGCAGCTCGTACTTGACGCGGTGGTTGATTACTTGCCAGCACCGACTGACCTCCCGCCAGTACAAGGTGTGGATCCTAAGAACGAAGAAGTGACGCTCGAGCGTCTACCATCAGACGATGAGCCGTTCTGTGCGCTTGCCTTTAAGCTCCAAGACGATAAGTTTGTCGGTCAGTTAGCATTTTTCCGTGTGTACTCAGGAGTCGTTAAGTCCGGTAGCTATATTCTGAATGCCTCAACGGGCAATAAGGAGCGTATCGGTCGCTTGGTACGCTTGCAGGCCGATAAGCGAACCGAGATTGAGGAAGTCTACGCTGGTGAAATTGCCGCAGCAGTAGGAATTAAGGAAGTTCAGACTTCAAATACCTTCTGTGATGAAAAATCACCAATTATTCTCGAGCAAATTGTCTTCCCTGAGCCAGTGGTGGCGGTACGGGTTGAGCCAAAGACTAAGAATGACCAAGAAAAAATGGGCGTAGCGCTTAAGCGCTTGTCGGACGAAGATCCAACTTTCAAGGTGTCAACTGACGAAGAGACACTCGAAACTATCATTGCTGGTATGGGTGAGCTCCATCTTGATATCATTGTAGACCGTATGAAACGAGAGTTTGGCGTAGAAGCTAATATCGGTCAACCGCAAGTAGCTTACCGTGAGACCATTCAGCGGGGTGCTGAGGCTGAACATAAGTACGTTAAGCAGTCAGGTGGTCGTGGTCAGTACGGACACGTTAAGATTCGTATCAAGCCTCTCGAGCCATTGGCAGAAGATGCGACTGTGCCGAAGAATGTTACTCGGGAAGATCATTTTGAATTTATCAATAGTATTAAGGGTGGTGTGATCCCACAAGAATACATTCCAGCCGTGATGAAAGGCTGTAAAGAAGCTATGACGCGCGGATTTGTGGCTGGATACAAGATGGAAGACGTCTCAGTCGAACTATTTGACGGTTCGTACCACGATGTGGACTCATCTGAAATTGCCTTTAAGTTAGCTGGTATTCATGCCTTTAAGGAGGCTGCTCAAAAAGCTAATGCTGTTATCTTGGAGCCGGTTATGAAGGTAGAGGTCCGTACGCCAGATGAATATATGGGTGACATCAATGGAAATATTTCCAGTAAGCGCGGTTTGGTTGAAGCGAGTGAAGAACTGGGTGGTAAAACTATTGTTAATGCTAAGGTGCCGCTATCAGAAATGTTTGGCTACACTAACACATTGCGTTCAATGACCCAGGGTCGAGCGTCTATGACTATGGAATTTGATCATTACGAAGTGGTGCCACCAAATGTGGCTGAAGACATTAAGAAAGCCCGTGGGGTACGTGATACTGCAGGAGCATAACCATTACCAAACAATACACGGTTTCTATACACACCTCGCCGCCTGGCGAGGTGTGTATAAGTTTGGACTGGACGGCGTACGTCTTGGTGCATAATAGATAAATAATTATGTATACAGCACCGTCACAAACGCGCCTTAACATTATGAGCAAATTACTATTTGTTGTAGCCCTAGCCGTCACCCCGTTCTTTAGTGAAGCCTTTTACCAAACTGGCACTACTGAAATGAACAATTACGCCTGGAGCAGTAATATCGGCTGGATTTCTATGGGTAATGGCGGAAATGAACAGGTTTCTATTAATACGAATGGAACCGTGACAGGCTACGCCTGGAGCAGTAATATCGGCTGGATTCGCTTTGGTGGATTGAGTGGTTTTCCGACCGGCGGTGGAACTACTGCCAGTAATGCACAATTAGTAAGTACAGGCGGCGGAAATTATCAGTTGCGCGGCTGGGCTAGAGCTTGTGCTGGAGCGGCTAATACGGCCAGTTGTAGCGGCGGCACTCACCCATCGGCTGGTGGCTGGGATGGTTGGATTGCCCTGTCAGGTAGTAATCATACGGTCGTCCTCTCTAGTTCCGGGGTAGCTGCTGGTTCATATGCTTGGGGTGGAAATGTAGTGGGGTGGATAGATATGTCAGGCGTTACACTCCAGCTGGCTCCTACAGCTACACTTACCCCCAGTGGTTGTTCTATAGCATTAGGCGATACGAGCTGTTCTGGTAGTTTAGGGTACCGATTTTCTAATGTGACGTCAGCTAATAATCCACGTATAACAAAACTAATACCAACTCCGACCGCGGTCGTTCTCTCGGGGAGCTCCGTGCAACTAACCGGTAATCCTACGATGGCAGTGACGTACGTCCCAGGAACTAATCGATTTCGGTCTTCTGTGGATAGTAATAGTAATTTAGTCACAGCTACGGTTAACGTCGGGTGTATCGCCAATGCCAGTCCGACCGGGGCAGGTGGGGTCTGTGTATGTAATAGCGGCTATACTCAAACAGGAAATAGTTGTACTACTGTACAGACAGTTATGGAGATTAGCGCCGAGCGCTCGTTGATTAGACAAGGTGAGACCGTTGATATATCTATTGAGATTGCTGGACCGAGTCCAAACTGTACCATCGCCGGCCCTGGTGTGACGAGTGCGGACAACCCAATTGTGAATCAAGGACCTATCCCGACACCACAAACCTTTGTTTACACAACAGAAGAAATTAACAACCTAGCCCGCTTTACTCTTACTTGTACTGGAGTCTATCCAGATCCACAGTCTGAAACTACAACTGTGCAGGTTATCCCATCCTACAGCGAACAGTAATGCACGGCGTGCAAGAATCACCAACAACCACGCACTTGAGTGCGTGGTTGTTGGTGATTGAGAGGTTTCAGTAGCTTGCAAAAAATTCTCAGTTTGCTACTATGGCCTGGCCGCCACAGTTTTGCTGTGTGTGGAGCAAATATATCAGGCTCTTTACAACAAGTGTACAGACGTAGCGCGATTTGTTCTCGCGCCGTTACGTGTGTACACTTCAGCATCGCTTTTTAATATAAAAGCAGCTGTGTGCGGCTTACTAGCAAACGTTATTCGTAACGAAACAAATTCATATTATGGCCGAATCTTTTGACCGTTCCAAGCCGCACGTAAACGTAGGTACTATTGGTCACGTTGACCACGGTAAAACTACGCTTACCGCTGCTATTCTTACTTCTCTAAAAGCAAAAGGGGAAGGATACGATGCTAACGTAAAGGATGTTGCAGATATTGACAAAGCGCCTGAAGAAAAAGCGCGTGGTATTACTATTTCACTTTCGCACAGTGAGTACTCAACTCCTAATCGTCACTACGCACACATTGACGCTCCTGGTCACGCCGACTACATTAAGAACATGATTACGGGTGCGGCGCAGATGGACGGCGCGGTACTAGTAGTAGCTGCAACTGACGGAGCAATGCCACAAACTCGTGAACACGTACTATTGGCCAAGCAAGTAGGTGTGCCAAACATCATTGTCTTCTTGAATAAGTGCGATATGGTTGATGATGAAGAAATGATCATGTTGGTTGAAGAAGAGCTTCGTGAGCTACTTACCAAAAACGGATTCAATGGTGAAAACGCACCAATTATCCAAGGTTCAGCTCTTAAGGCTCTTGAGGGTGACGCAACCTACCAAGGTAAGATCCTTGAGCTGGTTGATGCGATGGATTCATTCTTCCCAACACCAGAACGAGATCTCGATAAGCCATTCTTGATGCCAATCGAAGACATCTTCTCAATTGAAGGTCGCGGTACTGTAGTAACTGGCCGGGTTGAGCGAGGAGCTGTCAAGGTAGGTGAAGAAGTGGATATTGTTGGTATCAAGGACACTGCAGTTACTACTGTAACTGGGGTAGAAATGTTCAATAAGCAGCTTGATCAAGCGCAGTCAGGTGACAATGCTGGTATCTTGCTTCGCGGAACGAAGAAGGACGACGTTACTCGTGGGCAAGTATTGGCCAAGAAAGGTTCAGTGAATCCACATAGTGAGTTCGAAGCTGAAGTGTACGTTCTGTCTAAGGACGAAGGTGGTCGTCACACACCATTCTTTACGGGCTACAAACCACAGTTTTATATCCGCACTACAGACGTAACTGGAGACGTAGCCTTAGCTGAAGGTGTAGAAATGGTAATGCCAGGTGATACTGCTACCTTCAAAGTGAAGCTCGTAGCACCAGTCGCCCTTGAAGAGCAGCAAAACTTTGCGATTCGAGAAGGTGGTAAGACAGTTGGAGCTGGAGTTGTTACTAAAATCATCGCGTAAGCACTATTCCTATGGCAACTGAAACCACGAAAAAAACTAAAGCCGAAGCAGCTGCGATTAGTAAACTACGAATTCGCGTCCGTGCCTACGAGCACAAAATACTTGATGCATCGGTAAAACAGATTATTGATACGGCATTACGTTTTGAGGCGGAAGTAGTGGGACCAATTCCACTACCAACCGAAATCAAGAAGTATACCGTAAACCGTTCATCGTTCGTGTATAAAGATGCGCGAGAACAATTCGAGATGCGGACACACAAGCGGGTCGTTGATATTCTCAACCCGAGTCCAAAGGTAGTTGAAGCACTCACTAATTTATCATTGCCGTCTGGCGTGAATATTGATGTGAAGATGATGTAGATGAGGTTACTATTTTCGTGGTGCCTTATTAGTAGCAGGTTGCGATACAGCAAAAAACACTCCGCAGGAGTGTTTTTTGCTGTCGGTACTGAAGGGTGTAAGGAGTCCGTGGTATGTAGAGGCTTGGTTGTGGTGATGCTGTTGGATTAAGTGGTGTGATACGGCCACTAGCTTTGCTCAATTCGATTTGGGGTACATGCGATGTGCTTGGCGTCGAAAGCTGTATCAGAAGCAGATCAAAGGCAAGAGTTTCGTTATTGGCTTACCCGCAACCACTTTGCGTTGATGGAGCTAGACTTGTGTTTTTACGTAAGCCTGGTATACTCCACCGTAGCTTTTAAAGACCTACCCGATCATCTTGTTTCTTTTGTGTACAAATGTTGCATAAAGAAATACGTGGAATATCCCAATCTACTCCAGGTTGCGACTTCCATAACAAGATACTCGGCACTGGGCACAAATCGCGCTTTTGACGTTGCGAGCTTGTGCTTGCATCG
>Ga0136601_1000905_pt1 | contig 10913 bp, 11 predicted proteins | sample AntRauMFilla2699_FD_181020 | JGI IMG/M metagenome (GOLD analysis project Ga0136601, IMG submission 181020) | Saline lake microbial communities from Rauer Islands, Antarctica - Metagenome Filla 2 #699 | ecosystem: Environmental > Aquatic > Non-marine Saline and Alkaline > Saline | place... | reverse complement strand
CATAACACCTACACAATTAATCTCTATATTCTCGGTGTGATAATGGGTGCGATAATTATGGTGTCAGCTCCGTACGTTAGTAAGCTTGTCACAAATATACGTGGTAAACAGTTACCTTATCAAGGAATTACTATTACTTTTGTGTTGCTGATTACTGCTTCAGTGGTTACACAACTACTTTCATGACATATCTTACTCTTGTATTAATCAGTGTCCCTATTTTCTTCAGTATCATTCTTCTACTGCGGAGTTTCTTCTCATTTCAGATATGTGCACTCTGCAGTGCTACGGCTGTAACTTGGCTCGCACTTCTTGTTATGCATTATTATGAATATACATCCGATCCGATCTTGATAGGCATGCTCCTTGGGGGCAGTGTAGTCGGTAGCATGTATCTTCTGGAGGAAAAAGTTCCGGAACAATATCATGTATTCCGATTGCCGTTTCTGCTAAGCTTCATTAGTTTTGGATACTGGTTACTGGACGGTATCGTCCCATGGCTATCGATTCTGATACTGCTGATAATTTGGCTTATCGCCAGCGTGTTGTTTATTTGGAGAAATACCATCTTACTTAAGCCATTTGTTCAAGAGATTATTAATTGTTGTAAAAATTGGTAACTAATATGGATTGCTGTCACGAAAATACAAAAAAGGAGAAGGGTGATAAACATGATCACAGTGATCATCACGATGGAATGATGCAGGACTTCCGTCGGCGTTTCTGGGTATCACTGATTTTATCTATTCCAGTACTGGCGTTGTCCCCGGCTCTACAAGGTTGGCTTGGCTTTTCATTTTCAATTCCGGCCGGTTCATGGATTGCGTTTGCTCTTGCAGTAGTTGTTTACATGTATGGTGGTTGGCCATTTTTACTTGGAGCTAAGCAGGAGTTAAAGAATAAACAGCCAGGGATGATGACACTGGTTGCTCTTGGTATTACAGCGGCTTTTGGCTACAGTCTGGCCGTACAGCTTGGACTTCAAGGCGAGGTTCTTCTGTGGGAGCTCGTAACTTTGGTTGATGTAATGCTTTTAGGGCACTGGATTGAGATGCGAGCCACCATGGGGGCGTCGAATGCTTTGCGCGAGCTTTCAAAACTTTTACCAAGTGAAGCGCAACGAGTCACAGAAGATGGATCTGTTGAAACTGTTGATATTAGTGATCTGAAAATAGGCGATGTCGTGTTAGTACGACCAGGTGAGAAGGTTCCGGTAGATGGAGAGATTATAAAAGGAGAAACAGATATCGATCTCTCTGCGGTGACGGGAGAGTCGAAGCTTGTTACTAGAGAGGTCGGAGATGACGTTATTGCAGGCTCGGTTAATGGCTCCGGGTCAATCCGTATAGAGATAGAGAAGGTTGGTGAAGATACGTATCTGTCACAGGTGATGAATTTGGTGGAAGAGGCGCAAGCTCAGAAGTCGCAAACTCAGAAGTTTGCTGATAAGGCAGCGGCCAATCTGGCTTATGTTGCTGTTGCAGCTGGTCTTCTCACTTTGGCGGGATGGATACTTTTCTCTGAACAGCCAATCTCCTACTCACTGCAGCGAACTATTGCGGTGATTGTTATCGCTTGTCCGCATGCGCTCGGGTTGGCAATTCCTCTTGTATCTTCTATCTCAACTTCATTGGCAGCCAAAAACGGACTTCTAATCAGAAATCGCACAGCTTTTGAGCGAGCGGGTGATATTTCAGCTATTATCTTCGATAAAACCGGAACGCTGACTAAGGGTGAGTTTGTTGTCGATGATTTTTGCTTACTGTCTGAAATAGAAGGTAAAGATGAGGTGCTTAGATTGGCTGCTTCGCTCGAGAGTAACTCTGAACATCCGCTTGGTAAGGCAATAGCTGCAACTATTGAAGACCACTTTTCAGTAGAGAATTTTCAGGCGTTGCCAGGTCGTGGAGTTAAAGGAACGGTGGACGGCCGTACGTTGCGCGTGGTTAGCCCAGGGTTTTTAGATGAGAATAATATTACTGTTCCGGAAGAAGAAAAAATTCTCCAAGCAAAAAATGATGGTAAAACCGTCGTATACGTGCTTGAGGAAGATCGTCTGCTTGGAGCTATTATTCTTGATGACGTTGTGCGTGAAAGTGCTATTGAAGCGATTAAAAGTATAAAAGAGCGAGGTATTGTACCAATTATGCTCACTGGAGATAGTGAAGCGGTAGCAAATCGTGTAGCTGAGCAGCTGGGAATTGAAGAGATTTATGCCGAGGTACTCCCGGATGAAAAAAGCGATATTGTAAAGCAAGCAAAAGAAAAGTACGGTTTGATTGCTATGGTAGGTGACGGGATTAACGACGCCCCTGCATTGGCAACAGCTGATCTTGGCTTTGCGATTGGGTCAGGGACTGATGTAGCGGCTGAGACAGCTGACATTATTCTGGTTAATGATGACCCTGGAGACGTTCTGCGAACCATCGACCTTGGTAGAAAAACGTACCGAAAAATGGTGCAAAATCTCTGGTGGGCAGCCGGTTACAACATCGTGGCCCTACCTCTTGCAGCTGGAGTGTTTGCTTGGGCTGGAGTCGTCCTTTCACCAGCTGTCGGTGCGGGGTTAATGGCTGTCTCTACTGTGGTTGTTGCCATTAATGCAACTCTTCTGCGTCGAGAGTCTTAATATTTTATTACTAAATGGTGCGTAAAGAGACTCACTGCTCTTAATCGCAGTTCCAACAGCGTCCACGAGGACGCGCTACATTAAAATCACTCCAAAAGGGGTGATTTTAATGTATGAACAGGCGTGAGGAGCGTAGCCCCGAGAGAGACTTGGAAAGGTCGAGCATGTGTTGCTCAATTTCTGTCGAGCAGCATTCGAGACCTGTACCGAATCTGTAAGATTCAAGCCCTGTCTACCAAGGTTCAACCTTGGCAGTGCAAAAGTTCATTCGTGTGGTGCTGTGCAAGGGATAGGCTAGAAAAAGTAAGTTAATTTGTAGTATGGTTGAGAGATGTTCAAACGTTTTTTACTATATCAAAAAATTGTAATCGCCTTGCTTTTAGCGGGTATCTCAGTAGTAAGTTTTGCATACAGCTACGTAACCCTGAAAGAAAATAAAGGCGAAATACATATCTATCTTGCTGAACGCGTCGAAGACGCAGCGCTACCTTTTCATATTTTGGAGTTACACACGCGTCCAATAGGTGAGGCAGGATTAAACTTTCAGGTGGCGAACGGCAACGTCTCGCAATTGCGCGCGCACTCCTACGCTCGCCGAACCTCATTATCTTTGACGAAGCAACCTTTGCGCTTGATTCACTCACCGAAAAAGGAATTATCGAAACTATTAAAGAGATTAGAGTCGCACATCCTGACCTAATGATGGTTATGGTGGCTCATAGACTTTCAACAATTCATCACGCAGACGAAATTTTCCTTTTGCAGGATGGTAAGATAGTTGAACAAGGGATCCACGCCGAACTACTTGAACACGATGGTCTGTATTGTTCACTCTGGCGCGGACAGACACACTCTGATTAAATAAAGATATATGAAAAAATCGTTTGCGTTCATCTCTGCATTTCTTTTGCTTGCTTTTGTTATTGTGGGTTTCAATGCGTGGCAAAGCGGGAAGATTGATGCGTCGAAGCTTCGCGCGCTTGCGGGCCGAGACGACATTGTGCTTGAGGAAAATACAGTGCGCGACGGTACCATACTCTGTCTTCCTCAGAAAAGTGCTCGTGCTAACCTTCGGGAGTGTATCTATGGATTACAAACAGAGGAAGGAGAACACTATGAGCTTTTAGATATTGAACGCGCGGGTCCTTTGGGAACGATTGAAAGAGGAGACCGTGTGCACATAAAGGGAGATCTCGTTGTCTCACGTCGGGAAAGGCTTATCGATGTTCTCGGTGCACTGCGCATTCAGCGTGTCGAAGATCGATAAATAAACGTAGGGTGATGATGATATACTGTACCTATGGAAGAAGCAATTATTGCAAAAATTGAAGAACTAGAAAAAAAGACCGATACACTCATGCAGTCTGTCGAGAAAGTGCGAAGGTATTTTCTCTGGTCACTTATTGCGTCGCTCCTCTTTTTTCTCCTGCCGCTTATTGGACTTCTCATTGCCATCCCATATTTTTTGAGTACCTATGGTGATCTCTACGGCTCTCTATTGTAAGGGGAGCGCTACGATTCACGTGTACCGAGGTTGAACCTCGGTACACCCCTTATTTTTAGCCACCATAGCAAGGTTCAACCTTGATATCGTTTCTTTTTTAAATATAAGGATACTGGCCCTAAGGAGTACTTCGTTTGTTATACTAGTGCCATGACTCAAGAAGAAGCGCTCGACATACTCAAGCTCGGGCATAACGTCTATTTAACTGGTCCCGCTGGATCGGGTAAGACGCACGTTCTTCGTCGCTATGTTTCGTTTCTGCGTGAACGAGGTGTGAAAGTTGCTGTGACTGCGTCAACGGGAATTGCAGCGACTCACATCGAGGGCGCCACGATTCATTCGTGGTCTGGTATGGGTATAAAAGATTTTATCTCTGAGCACGATCTCGAAAACCTTGAGCAGAAGAAGGCGCTGTGGAAAAAATATGAAGAAACGAGCGTGCTTGTTATAGATGAAATCTCAATGCTTTCAGCGAACCAGTTGGATATGATTGACGAGATTGCTCGACACATGAGGCGTCGCGAAGAGCCGTTTGGTGGAATGCAGGTCGTGTTTACCGGGGACTTTTTTCAGTTGCCACCAATAAGCAGGAGCGGTGATGTTCAGTATGCATTTAGGTCGCACGTGTGGAGTGAGTTCCCCCCTGTTGTATGTTATCTCGAGAGTCAGCATCGCCAAAAAGAGATAGGAGGTGACTTTTCTATGATTCTAGAAAGCATACGCTCAGGCGAAACTGATAAAAAGCTAAAGACATTGCTCGAAAAGCGGTTGAATCAAAAACCACCGAAAAATCTTGAAACAACTAAGCTCTACACCCATAACATAGATGTGGACAGAATTAATGATGACGCGCTCGCGTCACTTAAGGGTAAAGAGTACGTTTTTTCTGTGGATACGAAGGGGGCGCGACGGGCAGTAGAGGCACTTCAGAAAGGATGTCTCGCCCCTGAAACACTTCGATTAAAAATCGGAGCACGTGTTATGTTTGTGAAGAACGACCCTGCCGGGTTTTATGCAAACGGGACGCTCGGTTCTGTTGTTGCCGTAAAAAACAACCTGCCGAGAGTTAAGCTCAATAATGGAAGAGTTGTCACGGCCGAGCCGGTGAGCTGGAACTCTGATCCGGAGGGTGGAAGTAAAGCGGAGATTACCCAGGTGCCGTTGCGTCTTGCGTGGGCAATTACGGTACACAAAAGTCAGGGCATGACACTTGATGCGGCAGAGATTGACCTTTCAAAAACCTTTGTTGCGGGACAGGGTTATGTAGCTCTTTCACGAGTCCGTTCAATTGAGGGGATCTTTTTGAATGGTATAAATAGTCGCGCGCTTGAAGTAAGCTCCGAGGCGCTCTCTGCAGACGTGCAGTTTAAAAGACGCTCAAAAGCAGCATCTCTTCGGCTTTCTGAAATAGATTTGGGTACGCGCGAAAAAATGGCACACTCGTTTATTGTGAAAATGGGTGGAAGTATTGATACGAAAGAAATTGAACAAAACAAAAAAGAATTATCGGATAAAACAGTTAAAGAAAAAGTTCCCACCACCGAACTCACGCGAAAACTTTTAAAGAAAAAACTTTCACTTAAAGAAATGGCAGAAACTCGGAAATTAAAAGAAGAAACAATAATTGGTCATATTGAGAAACTTCTTGAGCACGGCGAATCTATTGATATAGATTATTTAACTCCTCGCATGGAATACACCGATGAAGTTATTGCGTTGTTTAAGAAGAGTAAAGACAAAGCGCTTACCCCGGTTATGAGAAAACTTGAGAAAAAAGATATCGATGTTACCTTTGCTGAACTTCGTTTCATTCGTCTTTTTACCTAAGTAACATATGGCTGAGACTCCTTACGACAATGACATGGTACTCGTGTATAAGCCTCGAGGGATGTCCTCGTTTGATGTTATTCGACAGTTACGTAAGAAATTGAATATTCGTAAAATGGGACATGCAGGGACGCTTGACCCTCTCGCAGAAGGACTACTGCTCATTGGTATAAACACAGGAACAAAAAAGCTGGCGCAGTATGTAGGTCTCGATAAGGTCTATCGAGTTCTAGTTGAGCTTGGGGAACGGACCGCCTCCGGAGATAAAGAAGGTGAAGTGCTTGAGGAAAGAGAGATTGCGCCTAGTGAGATAGATGAGAGAGAAGTGCTCGAAGTCCTTGAAGGTCTTTGTGGAGAAATTGAGCTACCTGTTCCCATATACTCAGCTGTGAAAAAAGCAGGTACACCACTCTATGCTCGAGCACGAAGGGGAGAAACCATTACGCCACCAAAACGTATTATGACTATTTACTCACTCACGCTTCTCGCGCTTACTCCAAACACAACACACACCCGAGTTTTTCTTTCCATTGATATGCACATCGGAAGCGGTGTTTATGTTCGCTCCATAGCAGAAGAAATTGGTCGACGACTAGGACTTCCTGCCACTGTTTCAAAGCTCGTACGCACACAGATAGGCGATTTTACTCTCAACGATGCTCGCTTCCTTGAAGAGTTCTAGGCATGTTCTTCGGTTTTTTCTCTTGGTATACTTTTCATATGCGCAACATTCTCTTACTAAGCATATTCGGAGCTTTTGCACTTTTTCTTATTTATACTCGTGCTCCCGAAACATTTTCATGCGTTGCTCCAACTTACTACTCTGTCGGTGAATTTGATTCAAGGTTTGATATCACTCGCGAAGAATTTCTTTCTGTTCTTAAGGATGCTGAGGAGGTTTGGGAGGAAAAGGCGGGAAAAGAACTTTTTATTTACCGCGACGACGCACACTTTCGTGTGAATCTTATCTTTGATGAGCGACAAGAAAAAACAGAGCTTGTTATTGCTACAGAAGATGAGCTGAACATCGAGCAGGCAGAATATCGTGAAGCAGATGCGATATATAGAAGTGCTCTCAATCGTTACGAGACCGCTGCGCGCGAGCTTGAAATTGCGTTTAACGAGTATGAAATACTCTCAAGTGCATACTCACGTGACGTGTCGAGATGGAACAGGTCGTCTGAACAAGACAGAGAAGAATACAGAAGACTTGAGGAAGAAGGGCAGGCGCTCGAAGAGATGTATGAATCTCTTAGGGTGTTGCAAGTAACAGTTGAAAGTTTGTACCAAGAAGTACAAGAAGCTCTTGAATACAGAAACACGCTTGTAGAGGAATACAACAGAAGCGTTAACGTGTTTAACGAAGAGTTTGCGGGGGGAGAGTCGTTTGATCAGGGAGATTACACACGCGGAGAAATTAACATCTATCAGTTTCAAAATGAAGATGATTTAAGGCTGGTACTTGCCCACGAGTTTGGTCACGCGCTTGGAATTAGTCACGTAGAAGACAAGAAGTCCATCATGCATTATCTGTTGGGTGAGCAAAGTAAAAATCCGCTCGAGCTTACTCCAGATGACGAAAGTGCTTTCGACGCTCGTTGCTCTCTTTTTTTAGTGTCCTATAAACAAAGAAAGTAAAGACATTGCGAGTCCTCCAGCAATAAAGAAAAGAATATGTTTTTTGAGCTTGCTACTCTTTCGAGAAGACTGTACGAGGTTTGGGATAAGATCATGAAACACAACGGCAAGTATCGCTCCTGCAGAGAGTCCGATAACAAGATTCTCAATCGCTTCATGACTGACAAGAAAAAAGCTTGCAACGATTCCTACTATAATTGTGGATGACACTAAAAAGTTTATTTTGAGAGCTTGACGAGTTGAAAGTCCTCGTTCTCTGAGGAGGAAGAACTCTGAGAGCTCTTGGAGAAGTTCATGCACCACGATTCCCATGGCTGTCACAGCTCCAAGAGGCGTACTAACAGCAAACGCGGCTCCGATTATCACACCGTCACCCGCGTTGTGAAGAGCGTCGCTTGCAAGTATTCTCCTTACAGAAGCCTGTGAATGAGAGTGATTCGCTTCATCGTCCGCTTCTTTTGAGTGGTGATGGTGGAACTCAGGGATGCGTGAGAGCACGATGAGAGCCGTTGCTCCAATAAGCACTGACGCAAGACTCACCACAGCTGATTCAGAATGTTCTAAAAGTTCTTGCACAAGTAAGATTCCTACAACGAAAAAAACTCCAGCAGAAAAGCTTGAGAAGAGGGTGATGTGTTTTTCCAGCTTGCCTTTAAACCACGTTACTGTCGTAATAACACCGCTGAGTGAGACAAGCATTACGAGAAAACCCGCACCAAGCGCCCACAGTATCTGCGTATATTCCATATTCGAAAAGTATAGAAGAGGGCGGGGTATTTTGCAAAGAAATTGAAAATTTGCGACAAGTAGACTACAATTCCCATTAGGTGATTTTTTATTATCGCCAATGTAGCTCAGTTGGATGAAAATCAAACTGCTTTGATTTTCATCGGGTTCCCCACAATTCTTGTGGGGGAATTGCCGATGTCGAACGTAGAGAGACAGGCAATACGAGGGTGAGGAGCTCTAGCAACTGAGCATCGGTTAATATATGTAAAGGTAGTACCATAAGTTCTTGCCAGTGTGTTTAGTAAGCCAATGTAGCTCAGTTGGTAGAGCACCCCCATGGTGAGTCGTAGAGACTCTCGCCCACGAGAATTGAAAGGTTTTCGCGAATCCCCAATAACGGTTAAAGACCTCTCGTAAGGTTGAGACCGTGGCGCTTAAAAGCGCCCGAACGACTGACAAAGGGTGGCTACGTCCGACATGTTTAAACGCGGATATGTCAAAGATACAGTCTAGTCCTCTTAGTTGCGGGCAAGAAATAAGAGGTGTAAGCGAAGGGGGAGGTCACCGGTTCAATCCCGGTCATTGGCTCAAGAGTGAAACGATTGTGCCATTGAGATTGCAAACTGCTTTGCAATCGGCCGGGATTGAAAGGACTTTCTTTGTTTTTAAGCCGAGCATCCTGAAAGGTGCTTGGCGAGAAAACCAGAAAGTCACCCGTCGCAGTAAGCGGCAATCCCGGTCATTGGCTCAAGAGTGAAACGATTGTGCCCATGAGATTGCAAACTGCTTTGCAAACGAATTAAAAAGCTTGAACACAACGCGCGGAATGGGAGTAAGTACAACATGAAACTTCTACCGGGTCGACGAACTATTTATATTTGGTTGAAAGTGAGAAAGTCCTTTATCCACATATCACTACATGCGAACGTGTTACAAATTTTCGCTTTTGCAATGTTATAATTCTACTGTGCACCAATTGCAAATACGAACTATTTTTTTAGGTATTACCGCACTGATTATTGTTGGCGTCCTTTTTCTTTCTTTTTCTTCATTTATTGCGCGTGCGAACGTGTACCATCTTTATGCGACAACGTGCCTCGGAGGGTGGGAAAACCCCCAGCTGGCAGAAGGTCCTCCGGACGCATTTGATCTAGAGGAAGCACCACAATTTTCTGAAAAAAATTCTGCTCGTTTGAACGGAGATGTTCATGCACAGATATATTGTGGAGGATTTGCTGGAGAGATTTTGAAAGACACAACTCCTACAAACATACTTGTTAAATTTTCAGCGTCAGTTTTTGAGCCAGAAAAAGCAGAATCAGAAAAAGAGCCCGCGGAGCTCGAATCTCAGGAGTCAGAAAAAACCCAAGATTCAGAACAAACACCAGTAGAAGAGTCACCGTTAATCGAAGAGTCCGTTCCCGTGTTTGATGAGCAGTCACCAGAAGAATCGTCATCCGAAGAACCAACCGCATCACTCTTTAATCTTTTTGCGCGCGCTGTACATGCACAAGAGATAGAAAGGGAAGAAGTGGCAGAGAGTGAGGGGGAGGTTATTATCGAACCAGAATTATTTTCTGAAAGCGAGCCTGTTTTAGAAACAGGAGAGCTCGTGGAAAAAACAGAAAATGAAAAAACCCCAGAGACGGGAGAGGTACTTAGTGTTGATGTAACCACCGTTGTTTCTGAAAGCGACACAGTGACAGAAGCAGCTCCGTATGGAATTGTGGAGTTTCTTTATACCCTCGATGGGCTTGAGTGGAACAGTCTCGGGTTCGTTGAAAAAAATGAACTAAACACCAAGCATTTTGAGATTCCTGTTGAGGAGGCGTCAGACTGGGAAGATATTTCAAAAATACAAATTGGCATTCAAAGCGTTCCTGTTATAGACGGCGTTGTTCCTATGATGTATCTCGACTCAGTCTGGCTTGTGGTTGGATATAATGAGTTGGATATTGAAATCGTTGAAGAAGAACAGGAGGAAATCGCCCTAGAAGAAGAATTCCAAGAAGAATACATAGAACCAGAGCCTGAATTACCTATTCTATCGGTCAGAAATTTCTCAAAAGATATAGTCATTGATCTTGAGGCAACACACCGGTGCAGGGCAGAACCATATAGTGTTGATATTTCTCGGCGTAGCGCACTAGCTACAGACATTCTGCTTGAAAAGAATCTTGAAACAGAATATGAGATTGAAATAGGGGGTTTGCCACACGGTATAGATATTACTTTTTTAGAGAACGGTGGGTACTTGTATAGCCCGGGTGCCGAAGAACAAAAGGTCTCGTTGAACATGCAAAAAGAAGAAGGTTCTCAAAAAGGTAATTTTGACATACCTATTATCTATACTCAAAAAGGGGAGAAAGATTCATCGGTGGTTTGTCAGATAAACATCATTAATCTATGATGCTCAAAAAAACTGGGCATTTCTTTTTGATATTTACTCTTTTTGTTAGCTGGCTCTTTTCCGGGTGGCCTCCGATTTGGCAAAACCCCAGATTTCCACCAAAAGTTGAGGAAGTGGAGGCGTCAATTGGGGCCATAAAAGTTGAGCACATTGATTTTGATATTGCGGTGAATGGT
>Ga0136601_1000903_pt1 | contig 10940 bp, 11 predicted proteins | sample AntRauMFilla2699_FD_181020 | JGI IMG/M metagenome (GOLD analysis project Ga0136601, IMG submission 181020) | Saline lake microbial communities from Rauer Islands, Antarctica - Metagenome Filla 2 #699 | ecosystem: Environmental > Aquatic > Non-marine Saline and Alkaline > Saline | place... | reverse complement strand
ACTTCAAATTATTTTTTTATTAAAAATGCTCCTGAGTAATTTTAAAATTTATTTATCAATCAATATTCTTCTAGGATTAGTACCGTCTGCTTCGCCTACAACCCCTCTGTCTTCCAACATATCCATCAAACGAGCAGATTTAGAGTATCCAATATTTAACTTTCTTTGTAGAAGAGATGTTGAAGCTTTGCGATTTTCCAATACAATTTTTCTTGCCTCTTCATATAAATCATCCTCATCCAATTCTGAATTTTCCTTTCTTTTAAATAGTTTTTTAAAATCAGTTATTTTATAGGCAACATAGATTTGAATTATTACGATAATAATTAGAAGGATTGTGTTTGTCATGTTGTTTGGTTTTAATGTTTATTTTAATTTTTTATGTAAGCAATACATTACGTAAATAAATCAATCTCTTTCATTATTTTATTACATTTGGCTTTTTGTTGTAGTATTTCTTTGGAAAATATTCTTTGCCAATTTGCCATAAGGATCTATCTATTTCTTTTAAACTAAAATCTTCTAATTCATAGAACTTAGAAAATTGTTTCAATATATCTTTATATATCGGATATATTTTTAAATCTTCTTTTTTGAAATCAGAGAACTCATCTCTCTTCTTAAAATATAGTAATATCTTTTCCACAAAAGAATCATAAATCGGATATATTTCTGGTTTATGATGACTACAATATTTTGTCGCAAATGAAAATAAATATGACTCCTTGGCTGTTTTTTTTATATGTATGCCGTGACCACTTGCAATTTTACCAACTAAATCGAGGTTATTATCATATAGATCCTCATCAATATTCAATTTAACAATATGCTTAGACAAAACAAATATCTTATGAATTTTTATACTGTAAAATTGATTTAATGCACATACCTTTATCAAAACATTGTCTAAGTTATCATTTAAAGGATACGTTTCTGAAAATAATTTTTTTAAACTCCTTTCCTGCAAAGAATAATCTTCAAGAGAATCCCATGACTTAAGATATTTTTTTACTTCTTCCTTACAAGGCCTTGGGATTTCCATATTTTTTAATTTTACTATTAAAGATATTTTATTTTCCAATTCCAGTTATTTTTTGGCTTTTATCATTAATCAACCCTTCCTAATTGTCTATTAAGGCAATTGTTTCATATTTATTTTTGCTAGCTTCTCTTATTTCGAATAATCTTGTTGTCCAGGTATATCAGTATTGATATTAAATTGATTTCCGGTGTGATATGCAAATTCTATCATGAATGACTGAAGATATGTTGTCATATCAGAAAGTTCAGAATATTTTTTAATTGGTAATAGATTCCTGTGAACAATATCATTCCTAGTACTATAAATATGGAAAAGATAGTTACGTCCGTCTGGATATTTTTCTTGAACCTCATTTTTAAAAAGTTTTAATTTAAAGATGATGTCCATATTAATTTTCAATCTTTCAATTTTTTCAATCTTATCTTTAATGCCAGAATAATCAAAGTTCTTCAATATTTTCTCTATATTTTTATCTGATGTAACGTCAGTTTTTTTTAATAGAATTTCTAAGGCAGGCGCCTGATTCACTATTGATTCATAGCTTTCAAAAAGAAATAAATCGAAAATAGTACAAGAAATTATCAGTGCTTGATTATAGAGTATGGGAAAATAATTTTCAATTTCATTTTCGTATTGTTTACTTATTTTTATTTTTATTTTTTCAGCTTCTTCTATTTTTCTTTCAACACTAATACCTTCTTTCCAAAATTTTGATGTGGAATTTAAAGTTTGCTCAAATCCATTCATTTGAACCTTGAGTAAATTTTCTTTAAGATTACCATTAATAGATAAGAAATCTAGGTAATACGGTATCAAAACATACTTATTCATTCTGCTTGTAAATTCAAATGGTCTCATGAGTAATTGGCTCATATGTTTTTAAAAAAGTCTTTTTTTGTTTCTTTGATTAATTGTATTATTTTTCATCTGACTAATTATCTTTTTCAATTCGTAGTGGAGTCTCTTTGATTATTTCCGGAACAGGAAGTTCTTGAACTTTATTAAGCTTTCTTTCAATTGTTCGACTTTTGGATGACGCCTTTTCTATGGTTGCACTAGCTTCATGCAATTTCTTTTGAGTCTTATCTAGAATATCACCAAATGTTGTAAATTCTTTTTTGATAGCACCAAGAACTGTCCAAACTTCACTTGAACGTTTTTCAATAGCCAATGTCCTAAATCCCATTTGCAAACTATTCAAAATCGCTGCGATTGTTGTCGGTCCGGTTATTATAACTTTGTAATCTTTCTGTAAGGTGTCTGAAAGACCAGGGCGACGAAGCACTTCAGCATATAGACTTTCGATAGGCAAAAACAAAACGCCAAAATCCGTTGTGTATGGCGGATCAAGATATTTTTCTTTAATATCTTTCGCTTCCGATTTTATCCGCACCTCCAGAGCCCTTGAAAGTTTCTCTGCCAAAACCGTATCACCTTTTTCTTCCGCATCAATTAAACTTTGAAAATCTTCGAGAGGAAATTTTGCATCGATTGGAAGCCAAATATTTTTTATCTTGTCATCCTTTGCAGGAATTTTTATCGCAAACTCAACTCTATCATTAGATCCTTTCTTGGTAGCAACATTTTTTTCATATTGCTCTGCTGTCATAAATTGATCTAAAAGATTTCCAAGTTGAACCTCCCCCCATGTTCCACGAGTTTTAACATTCTGCAAAACTTTCTTTAAATCACCAACACCGACTGCAAGAGTTTGCATTTCTCCTAATCCTTTATGAACCAAATCCAATCTTTCACTCACTAATTTAAAAGATTCTCCAAGTCTTTTTTCAAGCGTGGCATGAAGCTTCTCGTCAACAGTTTCGCGCATTTTTTCCAATTTCTCGCTATTATCTTTTTGTATATTTTCTAGCCGTTTTTCAATTACGTCCTTAACCTTTTCCATTTTTACATCATTTTTTTCAATAACATCGGTAAGTTTATCTGAAAAAAATTGGAAATTTTTACTTTGATTTTCAGTAAGATTATAAACCTGTTTATTAACAGAATCCCCAAAGTCCTTAATAGATCTAGAAATTTCTTCACGTGCATTCTTATTAGAAGTTGCAAACTCCTTACGATTAGTCGATACTTCATCTCTTAATACTTTTTCTACTTGTCTACTATTTTTTTCAATAATTTCAGTTATACTTATTGTATTATCAATTGCCTTTCTTTTTAACAATAAAACAAAAAATATAACATCTAACAAGATTAATATAGCTAATAAAAATATTTCCATAATTATTATTTTAAGAATTTTTAATTACACTAATAACTTTTCCGTTAATAAAAAATTCATCATCTGGATGAAGATAAATTGGCTCATAATCATATGCAGAATCTGCCTTCAGGATAATCTGCCCATTTTTATGATCGTTAAAAAATCTTTTAATTATCGCCTTGTTGTCAATAATAGCAAGTACAACGTCATTATCTTCTGCATTTCTACTCTCACCATCCACAATTACAAAATCACCATCTTCAATGCGTTTATCGCCAATCTCTGCCCTATTCATAGATGAGCCATCTGCCTTAATCGCATACAGACCTCTTGGATTTGAACGTCCAAGCAATCTGCTTGAAGTTCTCAAAAATCCTTGAAAATTTTGTTCAGCGAAAATACTTGCTGGACCACAATTTGCAGTTCCTATAATCGGAATAGAAAAAAGTTTTGCTGATTTTTTAAGGAAACCCTTTGACCAACTTGATTCATTACTTGATCTGTCCATAACCCCTTTAACTTTGTCGATAGTTAAAAACCCCTTCTTCTGAAGTTGAAGAATATGATGTTTGATTTTTTGAGGCGATTCGTTTGGCATACCAATGCCCCGAGCCATATCTCGAAGACTTAGTTTTGCTAAGTTCTCCTTTTTAGATAATTCTAAAAGTTTTTGTTGTATTATATGCATATTCTTATGCTAACACACACTTCTTTAAAAAGCAATACTTCTTTGATAACCTTAATACTTGACAGCTAACCATGCTTTTTGCTAGAATAAAAAACAATCCAAAAACAAAACGAGGTCTTGCGAACCTCGTTTGAAATATGTGTTAAGTCGAATCCTAAATCACATCTCTTAACAATTAAAAGGATAGCACAATTTCAAAATTTTGGGAAATAAAAATTAATCTCAAACAAATGATCCATAATTACAAAGGACATTACACTTATTCCGAACCAGTAATAAAAGACTGGAATAATGATTCAATTGGAGTATATTATTGCGGAATTGTTACTGAGGACAAACTGAAACCATTTTATATCGGCAAAGGAGCTGGTGATGGCGGAATGCGTTCTCGCTTACTCAATCATTTATCAGTAGATAATTGGCCAGATGTGACACATTTTGGATTTCGAAAATGCGACACCGTTAAAGAGACAGTGGACTTTGAAGCTAAAGAAATATTTGATCATAAGCCCAAATATAATACTCAAGGAAAATAATCTTCTCTCTAAAAATCAAAACCCACCTTCAGGTGGGTTTTGAAATACAAAAAGAATCATTTAAAAATCTAAATTTTTCCACTCGCTCCAATCTCCATTTTCGCATTTTTCCCAATCATAATTATCTTCTGGATTAATCATCCATTCACCATTTACCTCAATAACAATTCCGCCAAAAACTTTTTTGTTTTTCTTTTCCACAAGATGTCTTTGTAATGCTTCTGCCTTCGCTTTAGTTTTTGTTTTTCCGTCACGATCGCCAGAATCTTTCACTTCAAAAATGCCAACTTTACCATCCTGCAACTGAACAAGATAATCAGGATAAAAAGTAAAAATTTCTCCATTGTACTCATAACGCACACCAAAATAATCCTGCTTGTTTTCTCCATTTTTCCACCACCATATAATTTTTTCAGAATTGTCATTTAAGAACTCTTCAAAATGTTTCTCAGGCTCAGATCGCTCCTTGCCAAGATAGCATTTATCATAAGCATAGTTTTTTACTTCTACTAATTCATCCGTGTGATCATTGAAAAATAATTGCTTTGGTAATTCAAAATTATAATATTTTTCGCTTTCTTTTACTTTTTCATGAACTTCATATTCTTTCACTTCTTTGTATGCTTCCACTGCTCGTGAAAGTATTTTTTCAAAAATTGCTTTATTGCCATTATGTAAAAATATTTTTTGAATAATAAAAGTCGGCTCATTCCAGTCATTTGCACCTAAATATTTCATAAACCAACTGTAAATAGCTGTTTTAATAGGAGAAACGGAACGCTTAACACCTCTAAATGAACCAAGGTTACTTTTTATGACCTGCTTAAACATGTTATCCAAATCATTGCCAGCAATGGTTAACCTCTTTATTGTTTCTGGTGTAATTTTTCCTTGTAACTCATCAAAAGATTCCATCTCTAGTTTTGTGTCAGCAATAATTTCTTGTTCATAATTTTTCACATTTAATGAGACCCCCTTCTTTTCAACACTCGCAACGCATTCAGTAAAAAAAGCGTGCTCACCATTAAGACCAAAATATTCATTAGCCACTTCTTCGAAAGTCGCTGTAAAGCTAGCTGTAATATCACCATAATCCACTCTTTGCTTATAATAAGAAACAAGCTTTATTGACTTATAATCCTCAACTCTTTCTCCTTTGAGATGCTTGATAATATTCGGATTATATTCTTCTTTTTTCACTAAAATACTTTGAACATTCGTATAAATATATCCACGATTCAAATCTTCGCTTTCATAATGTCTTTGCTCTGGCATACGCAAGATTCGTCCAACAGTTTGAATTTCAAAAGTTTCACTGTGTGATTCTCGAAACTTCACAAGAATATGAGCACGCGGACAATCCCAGCCAGTATCAATAGCTTGCTTGAAAATAAGAAATTCAATTTCATTGTCAGACTCGGAAATCCAATCGAGCAGTTCTGATTTTTGTTCAGCTAACCAAATCGCCAGTTTGCCATTTCCATTGCCATTTTTTCGTTCAACAATATTTCTTTTTCCAAGAAACTCTCGGATAGCTTCAATTTTGTCCTTTCCAGCTTCAGCTGTTGGAATTTGAATAAGCACAAGAGGATTAACATTTACGCCCTCTTTTTTAAACATTTTTTTCAGTTCCAGTCTTTTTTGGTATGCCATCTCTAGAACTACTTCTTGTGAATCTTTTTCATCATTTTCAATATTATTAATTCCCTCATTAATAATCAACTCTTTCTTAATCATTCCTTCTTCAATAACTTCAGCTGGATTGACTCGCACAATTTCAAAAACATTTTGTGTAATAGTTGGCGTGGCACTCATTTCTAAAATAACATCGGCATTAATTTCTTTTCGCAATTCATTTGTTCGATCCGCCGTTGCACCAATATGACTTTCATCGATAATCAAAATAATTTGTCTTTGCTCTCTAGTTTTTGCCAACACTTCTCGAAAATTTATTTTCTCACCCTCTTTCATTAGGGTATTTTTCCAATCTCCTGATTTTCGATCCTTTGTTCGCAATTTTTCCCAGTTAGCCACTACAACTTCATTTCGCACGATTCTTTCACGTCCTCCATTAAATTCTTCCTCGATTAAAGAAACTCTTGGTGATCCACCAAAAATTTTCTCTAAACTATGTTTACTTTGCAAATGCAGATTACCTTTTCCGATACTAACCCAAACAAAACACAAATCCTCATCTGGCATTTCACGAATAAGACCCTCTATAAATTTAGCAGTCATCACAGTCTTCCCGCTTCCAGTTGGTGATTGAAAAACACACACTTCACCAGCTCCTTCTAATTCCAAAAGTCCTTTCACTTTATCAGTGAGTTGATCTACAGCTCTTTCTTGATAATTCTTAAGATTAATATTCATAAATTTCTTCGTAAACTTCTAATATTTTTTGTGGAATTGGTTCAAGTTGCGTATCTTTCCAGCTTGAAAAATCAGTTTTATCCAAGCCAAGTGGATCAAGAGTGAAACAATATAAAACTTTTTCACCTTTCATTTTGTCCATTTGTTTTTTAAGTTCCTTGAGGCCTTTTCGTTCGATTGAATAATACACTGCCATTATGCGACCCCCTTGTTCAAAAATTGCATAGTCATCAGACTTTTTCTTTCCATCAAAAACTCCCTCTCGAATGCAAAGCATTTCGGTGCATTCTCGAGTAAGTTTAATTTTCATATCATCCTTATTAATCGTCTTCTTTATAAATCCAGTTTTGAAATATTTTAAATTACCGCCAAGTCCCTCGACTTTTTCATCTTTTGAATTTTTGTATCCTTTTATTACTTTTTCAATACGCGGATATGTAACACGACGACAAATTCCGTGCTCTTGAATTTCTTTTTTACTCAAGCACTTCTCTTGAAGTTCTTTTTCCAGTCCATTTAACTCATTATTTGTGCAAAGTATAAATTGCCTTTTCCCTCCATCTTCTTTATTAAGATCTAAAACTGAATGTCCCGTTGTTCCAGAGCCAGCCATAAAATCTAGAATTAATCCCTTTTTATCTGAATTTAATCTTATAAGCCTTTTAATCAATTCGACTGGTTTTGGTGTTTCAAAAATATTATCATTAAGTATTTTCTTAATAGTCTCCTTGGCTAATTGAGTTGATCCAACTTCATACGGTAATAATATAGAGTTTGATACAACCCCTTGTTTTACTTCATTTAAATACTTTTTTAAACGAGGAACATTTTCCCCGCTTTTTCCAAACCAAAGACGATCTTCTTCATATGCCTTCATTAAGCTTTCTTTGCTTAATCTTGGAAATGTTCCTGCGACAGGCTTCCATTTAACGTTATTTTCAAAAGTGATTTCGTAAAGATTACTTGAACTTCCACTTTTTGCTTGCAATGCAACACTTGTCCATAGCCCTCTTGGGTCGTTATCAGGATTTTTATATCTAGCTTTTTGCTCATCAGTTCTTGGCACCAAATTGAAAAAAACATTATTTATATTTTTTCCATAACAATGAATATACTCATGATTAGTTGAAAAAAATCTTGCATCATTTTGAACAACATTTTTCTTGTTCCAAATTAACGTTCCAACAAAATTATCCTGTCCAAAAATTTCATCGCAAAGAATTTTCAGCTGTGCTTGCTCATTATCATCAATGGAAATAAAAATAACTCCACTATCTTTTAAAATATTTTTTGAAAGCCTTAATCGCTTGCTCATAAACGAAATCCATTTACTATGACGATAAGAATCTTCTTTTTCAATGAAATTATCATTATATTTAAAATCTTTATTCCCAGTATTATATGGGGGGTCAATATAAATCACATCGACCTTCCCCTGATGGGTAAAATTTAAAACAGAAAGAGCATGATAATTATCACCCTCAATTAAAATATTTATTGGTTCATCCGACTTTGTTTTAATTTCCTTCCCTTTAATCTCCTTTAAAATTGGCAAAGCATTTACAGAGTCTTTTTCAAATTGTTCTTTCACTTTTTCCTCATCCCAAATAAGCCCATATTTTTTACGGGACTCCATTTTTTCAACGATTTCCAAGAGATCCTCCCTTGTTAAATCTTTGTATTTTTCTTTCGCATCTTCCATTGTAAGTGAAATGATTTTAAATTTCTTCTGATATGTTATCATTAAATAAATAATTACTCAAGAAAAAGACAAGACAAGATGAGAAAAGAAAAAGCAAAGAAAAAATCATATCTTGAAATAAATAATTTAATAGAAGAAGACATTCTATTTTTTTTCTTGTTTTTAATTGGCTATCCCGAATCAAAGCCATCAGAAATCAATTATAAGGAAATCCTTAAATTAAGATTTAAAAATTTAAACGAGTATAATATTTCAAGAATATTAATAAAACTTGCAGAAGATACGAATCTGAAAATAGATAACGAAAATTTTAATATTCAGGTTAATAAAGAAACGGTAACTTTTATCCGAAAAGGAATTTCAAAATATATTGAGAATTTTATGCAAGGGAATCTAATCCCTATCAACAGAGATTGCCTCTTGTATGAGAAGCAAAAAAAGATATTTAAAAAAATATTAAAAAAGAGGGCTAAGGAAAGAGGGAAAAGTGTTTTAATTAAAGAGAATGAAATTCCAGAAGACTACAGATTAATTGAAACGATGATGTCTCTTGAAATAGAAGGGTTTATTAAAATCATCACCATATATAATTCAAAAGATTTAAATGATAAAATATATTATAGAGTCGTTGCCGAAGTAGAAAATAAACTACTTAAAAAGCAATCTAAACCAAAAAAAGAAGCGAAAAAGAAAAATCGATCAGCTCCCACTTGCCATCCAAAAAAGGGCTTGGGGTATCTTAAAATCAAAAGCAGTTCAGATGGGAAATTAATTGGACCTGTTAAGAGTCGTCATTTTATGCTTCTAAACTTTTTAACAAAACAAGGATTAGATAAAAATATAACATTTGAAAGAGCCTATAACGCAATAAGAGAAGGCAGACACCAGAACCGAAAAAATTATAACAATGAAGATGAAATTGAAAATGCCTTAGAAAATGCAAAAAAAAGACTACAGAAAAACCAATTAATGAAACCTTTGATTATAATTATCGACAAAGAAAAAAGAAGAATATCATTAATGTTCAATTCAAGAAGGTAATTATTTTAAAAAGCTATCTTTAAAAAAACAGAGACTTTTCTCTGTTTTTTTGTTTTAGATAAAGGGCTGTTAAAGTCTCTAATTCTCTATTTATCAAAAACATTGACGAGAAAAAGAGCAATAGTTCTAATGACACCAGATAAGTTAGAAACTATGCAACCAAACTATTCCCAAAATTTAATAGATCAATGCAAAAAGGTTATGCAGAAAAAAACCGGAAAGAAAATTTCTGATGATGAAGCGGAAATAATTTTGGATCAATTGGCAAGATTAGGAACAGTAGCAATTAAATGTCTCAAAAAAAATGAAAAGGCTTCGAAGCATTTCAATAATTAATAATTAACAACAAACTATGAAAAAGTTGAATTTTTCAAAAAGAATGGAGAAGATGAAAAACGACTCCAAGAAATCCGGGAAAAAGGCTAAAAAACCTCCTACCGGAAAAGTGGTTTACAAAGAAGTGGTAAAGATTTCAAAATCTATTTGCCCTTTTATGAGTACGCCAGACAAAGAAGTTAAATGCAACAGTAGTTGTCAATTCTTTAGAAGTAACAAAAGAATAGACTATGCATGCATATTTATGGAACTACCTCCAATTTCCCAACAGCTTTTTTTTAACAAAAAAGGAAGCAGGAAATAAAGAAAAGAGAAGCAGAAAAGAAAGACTCTCTCTCTTAGATCTCTCTATCTTAGATAGAGAGTCAAAAAACTGATCTTCTCTTTCGAAAAACAATGCTAGAAATAAAGTTTGTTATTTTTCTAGAAAAATAACGTGACACTGAAAACATGAAAATTAAAAACTTAAAATTTCATACAACGATATCACATCAGAAGTATTGCTGAGACGTCCAAAATTAATCGCTGACAAGTTTTTCACCTCATTCGTGAATCTTGAGTCAACAAATAATTTTAATGGGCGTCATCAGCAAAATTGAACATTGAAAATTGTTCCGCGTTTTTTCTCCCCCTTCTCCTCGAGGAGAAGGGGGCTGGGGGGTTGAGGTGAATACAAAGAAAGCGGACTTGAATGTCGCACAACCCAGATTCTTGCGATGTTCCCTTTTTTGTCAAAGGTTTCCATTTTTTGGTTTTGGGGTCGGGGGACCCGAAAACAAAAAATGAGGAAGCTTTGAAACAAAAACGAGGAACGTTGCAAAATCTTGGTTGTGCGAGGGTGAGCGAGAGAATGATTTCGGATTGATTGTTTGATTTTCATTATTTTTTGAAAAACTTTTTTAGCAAAAAAGGCTTTAAATAATCCCTTTATCCGAAATCTTTCCGAAGCTCAAACCCCTTGCTTTCAAGTCCGCTCTCCTTGAGGAAAGAGAGTTTGAGAG
>Ga0136601_1000902_pt1 | contig 10942 bp, 7 predicted proteins | sample AntRauMFilla2699_FD_181020 | JGI IMG/M metagenome (GOLD analysis project Ga0136601, IMG submission 181020) | Saline lake microbial communities from Rauer Islands, Antarctica - Metagenome Filla 2 #699 | ecosystem: Environmental > Aquatic > Non-marine Saline and Alkaline > Saline | place... | reverse complement strand
ACGAGAAATCGAAGGTGCCAAAGGTGAAGGTAAAGCGTTTTCTTCACCAAACGATGCCATCAACGCCTACGACTACGAAGTAATCGACTTGCGCGCAAAGGTCAAGGTACTCGCAACTGATACCGCCAAGTACTCACAGTACGAAGGAGGAATCTTTGAAACGACGGTTGGTCGACTACTGTTTAACTCGGTACTACCAAGCGACCACTCGTTTGTAAACGAACAACTGGGTCAGCGAGAGCTATTCCAAATCATCATCGACTTGATCGATGAACAAGGAACAGAAATCGTTCCAAAAATGGTCGACAAGATCAAAAAGAACGGATTCAAATTTGCCACCAAATCAGGAACAACCTGGGGAATTGATGAAGTGGTGGTCCCACTAGAAAAGCCAGCTATTGTAGAGGCGGCTCGAGTCGAAGAGTTTGAAGTACTCGGACACTTTAACGAAGGGTTGCTCTCACGAGACGAACGAAAACGACAAGTGACAGCTATCTGGATCAAGGCCAAGGACGCTATTGAAAACAAGGTTGAAGAGCAGCTAGAAGTGAACGGTTCTGCCTACACGATGTGGAAGTCTGGTGCTCGAGGTTCGATTCGTCAAATCTCACAGATGACTGGTATGAAGGGACTGATCTTGAACACCCGAGGTGAAACGATTGAAGCCCCGGTTATTTCTTCATTCAAGGAAGGACTATCACCAATGGAGTACTTCAACACTACTCACGGTTCACGAAAAGGACTCGCCGACACGGCGCTCCAAACTGCCAAGGCTGGGTACCTAACTCGACGACTCTTTGTGGTTGCCCAAGATGCGATTGTGACCGAAGCCAACTGTAAGACAAAAGCCGGAACAGTAATTAGTCGAATCTCAGCTTCAGGTATCGAAATTGCGTTTTCTAAAGCCATCAAGGGACGAATCCTGGCAGCCGACGCGGTTGATGCAAAGGGCGTAGTGATCTTCAAAAAAGGACACCTCCTAAGCCGTCGCGACGCCGTAGCGGTAGAAGCAACTACTTGTGAATCAGTGGAAGTACGTTCACCGATGACCTGTGCGACACTCCGTGGAGTATGTCAGCAGTGTTACGGAATCGACCTCACTAACAACCAACTAGTGGATATCGGTGAAGCGGTTGGAACCATTGCTGCCCAAGCGATTGGAGAGCCAGGTACTCAGCTAACGATGAACACCAAGCACAAGGCTGGTACTGCGACGACTGAGGGTGACGTAGCGCAGGGACTTCCTCGAGTAGAAGAAGTGTTTGAAAAACGACAACCAAAGATCCCAGCTGTGATCGCTAAGTACGCCGGTGTTGTAACTGATGTGCGAACTGAAGGACGAGAGCGAATAATCGTTGTTGCGCCAGATATGACCGCTCCAGACGCACCAAAGAAGAAAGATGCTACTGAATACACCGTTGACTATCGTCGAGTAGAGGCTGTTAGCAAAGGAGATACGGTAACTCGTGGTCAACTACTGACAGATGGATCTGTCTTGCTACCAGAACTATTCAAACTAGCTGGACAAGAAACCACACAGGACTACATCATTTCTGAAGTGAACAAGATCTACGAACTGCAAGGGGTGACAATCGCCCGCAAGCACATCGAGCTGATCGTCAAGCAGATGATGTCACGAAAGAAAATCACCGAACGAGGAGAATCAAAATTCACTCCTGGTGAAGTAGTAGAAGAATGGGTCATCGAAGAAGAAAATGACAAGCTAAAAGCCGAAGGAAAAGCTATCGCCAAGGGAGATCGATTGATCATGGGTATCACCGAAACCTCACTAACACGAAAGTCATTCCTCTCAGCAGCGTCATTCCAAAACACGACCCGAGTACTGATCAACGCTGCCGTCCGCGGTAGTGAAGACAACCTCGCTGGTCTGATGGAAAACGTGATCATCGGAAAATTGATTCCAGCCGGTTCAGGCTTTAAGGGGTCAAAAAAATACGAAATGATCAAAGAGATGCAAGCGAATCAGGACTAATTCTCGATAAGAACACAAAAAGTCGGCGCTTAAGCGCCGACTTTTTGTGTTCTGTAGTCAATATTTAGCTCTAATATGCGATTAGCGGTATACTGTCTCTACTATGTCAGATGCGGTACAGCAAATTAAGGATCGATTGAGTATTGTGGATATTATTTCACCGTATGTTGAGCTCCATAAAGCTGGGAAAAACTATAAAGGGAAGTCACCATTCTCGGCCGAAAAGACTCCATCATTTTACGTCTCGCCAGACCGGGGGATGTACTACTGCTTCTCAACCTCACAAGGGGGCGATATGTTTAATTTTATCCAGGCGATGGAAGGGGTTGATTTTAAGGAGGCTCTCAAGCAGCTGGCTGATAAGGCGGGAGTAGAGCTCGTCAAAGAAGATCCCAAAAAACGCACCCAGCGGGAGCGTTGGTATGCGGCACTCGCGGCCTCAGTAGAGTTTTATCAAGCTGAGTTAGAAAAAGAAACCGAAGCGTATCAGTACCTCAAAGACCGTGGTGTCACCGCTCAAACGGTGGCGGCTTGGAAAATTGGGTATGCCCCAGGTCCACCAAAAGGTGGCTGGCGCGAAGTCAAAGATGCGCTAGAGGCCAAGCAGTACACCGCCGAAGAATTACTAGCGGTTGGTCTGATCAAACAAACTGATGGGGGCAAAGAACCGTTTGATGTCTTTCGTGATCGAATTGTCTTTCCGATGAATGATAGTGGAGGCAAGCCGGTGGCGTTCTCGGGGCGTATCTTGCATCCAGATGATAAGGCACCCAAATACGTCAACTCTCCAGAGACTGCGCTGTATAAAAAGTCAGAGCTACTGTTTGGTTATGATAAAGCCAAGACAGGGATTAGGTCGCTGGGCTTTTCACTCATTGTGGAAGGGCAGTTTGATGTGGTGATGTGCCATCAGGCTGGGTATCATAATACCGTTGCCGTGTCTGGAACTGCCTTAACCTTACATCACACCCAGCTCTTGCAGCGGCTGTCAGAAAAAGTCGTGCTAGCCCTTGATGCCGACCGGGCAGGGATCGCGGCTATGAAAAAGGGTGCAGAATTGATGTTATCAAGAGGGATGGACGTTAAGGTGGTCGAGCTACCCGAAGGTAAAGATCCGGCCGATTTAATCCAATCAGACCTGACTCAGTTTAAAAAGTTGGTCGGCAAGTCGGTGCATGTGATTGAGTTTCTGCTACACGTACTCAAACGTTCTGAGGACGACGTACGAACGCTCAAGCTGAAGGCACGAGATGAAATATTGCCGTTTATTTTGCTGCTGCCAAATCGAATGGATCAAGAGCACTTTGTCAGTATAGTTGCCAAGGAAATTGGCAGCACCAACGAAGCAATTCGCTTTGAGGTTGATAGATTGCGTGATGAGTACAAGCTGCAGCCTGCCACCGTTACTAATCCAGATGTACAAGAATCGACGGCTCCAGTTAGTCAGATAAAAACTGACAGCGCTCGGTCATCATTTTTATACCTGACTGCTATGGCTTTGGTGGCTGATGCTTCGGTAGTGGATGTGATAGAAGCGCAGCTAGAGCTACACGTCCCAGAGCACGCCTTTACTATCTCAGAATCAGAAGCAGCCGAGCTTAGCTTTAGTTTAGAGAACCAGATTGAAAAAATGCCTAAGTTAGCGTTACAGGAAGATGTGGTGTCCAAACTTAATCTGCTACGCACGAAATTATTACAGCAAAAGCTCACCGCCCTGCGAGCCCAGATGCAGGCCGCAGAACAAAATCAAGATACAGCTGCGTCGCTCGAACATCTAACTACTATTCAGACAGTTCAAGAGTTGTTGCGTAAGCCGCTATTGACAGTCGAAATCTTTGGTGAAACGGGCTAGACATTTGGCCATACTTCTGTATAGTACTGGTCACATGGCAACCACCAAAAAGAAGGCCACAACAAAAAAAGACGTCAAAAAAGCGGTCAAAAAAACTGCTCCTAAAACCACAAAAAAGGTCACAAAAAAAGCTCCAACAACCAAAGCTTCGACCACCAAAATAACCCCCAAAGTAGAGCCAGTAGTAAAGAACAAGGTGAATACCGGAGGCAGAGAGGGCGCCCTGGGGCGGAAGCCGTCAGTCACCGATATTAAAAAAGCCGCTTCACGTAAAGCGGCTAGTGATGCTGCCAAAGAAGTAGCCGCCAAAAAAGCCGGACCAAAAAAGCCAGAAGTACCACAAGTAAAGCGCAGCAAAGCTGAGCGGATTTTTGATGCCAAATCAAAAGATTTGATGCAGCTGGGTAAAGAGCGTGGCTATGTGACCTACGACGAACTCTTGCGGTCTTTCCCAGAAGTTGAAAATAATATTGAAATGCTCGATGGGCTATACGAAAAGTTTGGGATCGCTGGGATCGATGTACTGCAAAGTGGCGGTATGCTGGGAGATGATCCAAGCACAGAAGTTCTCGCCAAGAAAAATGCCTTTAAACGGAGCGACAGTGGGTACGATTCAATCCAAATGTACCTCCGCGAAATTGGCCAGTATCCACTCTTGAATGCGCACGAAGAAAAGGTGCTTGCTAAACGAATCGAGGAAGGAGACGAAGAAGCGCGCAACTTGCTCGCGCGCGCCAACCTGCGTCTAGTGGTTTCGATTGCCAAGAAATACGTTGGTCGATCACCTGACCTCACACTGCTCGATCTGATCCAAGAAGGGAACTTGGGATTGTTTAAGGCGGTAGATAAGTTTGACTACCTTAAGGGATTCAAGTTTTCTACTTATGCGACGTGGTGGATTCGCCAAGCAATTACTCGGGCGCTCGCTGACCAGTCACGGACGATTCGTATTCCGGTGCACATGGTTGAAACCATGGCCAAGTACAAGCAAGTCTCACGCCGTCTAGCACAAGACCTCGGTCGAGACCCAATGCCAGAAGAAATCGCCACCGAAATGCAGGTAGAGGTAGAAAAGATCTATCAGATCGAAAAGATCTCGCAAGACACTATTTCGCTCGAGCTACCAGTTGGTGACGACGACGATCGGTCGCGACTATCAGACTTTATCGCTGACGACAAGATAACATCACCAGATCAGGAAGTCTCACATAGCATCCTGACCGACCAAATCACAGAAATTCTTGATACGCTCTCAGATAAAGAACGAAAAATTCTCGAAATGCGGCACGGCTTGCTCGATGGTACCTACCACACACTCGAAGAAGTAGGAAAAGAATTTGGCGTGACGCGCGAACGCATCCGTCAGATCGAAGCCAAGGCACTAGAAAAGATACGTCAGCACGAGAAAGCCCGCCGACTCAAATCATACTAGTGAGCGAATTGCTTCGTTACGCTGCAAAAATTAATTGTCACCGTACCACTCAGTACGTCTCCAATAATTTTCTTTGCGTGCCTCGCACTTCATCACACTACTAAGCTTGAGATATCAAAGTAACAAAAATCGCCCATATGGGTGGTTTTTGTTACAATGAGCGTTATGAAATCAGTAGTTTTTTGTGGTAGTTCTAAAAGAATGGAGCAAATGAAAGAATGGGGTGTATTCTTGAAAGAGAACGGTGTCACTTCATTCATTCCGCAAGATTATTCAAATGATCCACGATGGTCAGGATCTGAGTCAGATCAGCGACAAATTGCATCAGAACTTACACTCGATCATTTTGAAAGAATCGTTAAACATGATGCCATTTTTATATTTAATGTAGAAGGTTATGCTGGCCCTTCAACCACTATGGAAATTGGATTCGCTTATGGAAACGGTAAAGAGATTTATTCAATGTGTCACGATACTACAGAAGTCTGTAGAGATATTCTGTTTAAAAATGTATGTCCAACTAAAGAAATGCTCTTAAATGAATTGCGAAATGTCTAAACCTCTCTCCTCATCAGCTTTCACAGCTGCTTACAAGCAACTCAATACAGCGCAAAAACAAGCGGTTGATACTATTGATGGGCCGGTGATGGTGATTGCGGGGCCAGGGACGGGGAAGACGCAGATCCTTACCCTCCGGATCGCGAATATCCTGCTTCAAACCGATACGGCGCCCGAGAGCATCATCGCCCTGACTTTTACCGAATCTGGTGCCAAGGCGATGCGTAAGCGGCTGTTGGGCTATATTGGTACAGCGGCGTATCGGGTAGAGATTGCTACTTTTCATGCCTTTGCGCAAAAGCTTATCGCTCGGTATCCAGACGCGTACCCGCAAATTGTTGGCGGGCAGCCGGCAACAGATATCGATAAAATTCAAATCATCGAAGCGATCTTGACTGATGGTTCACTTAAGACGCTGCGACCCAGTGGGAATCCTGAATATTACGTCAAACCATTGATGGGGATGTTGAGCGAGCTCAAGCGGGAATACATCACCTCGGACCGACTAAATGAACTCGTTACAGAGCAAGAAAAAGCCCTGCTCGAGATCGAACAGTTTCATGAGAAGGGTGCCCACAAGGGCAAGGAACGTGGCGAATACAAAGACGCAGTTAAATCGATTGATAAAAACCGAGCCTTGCTTCAAGTGTATCGACTGTACGAAACGGCATTACGAGATCGCCGGTTATACGACTTTGACGATATGATTGTCGAGACAGTTGATGCGTTGTCACAAAACGAAGATATGCTGCGCGATCTGCAAGAACGCTTCCAGTATATGTTGGCTGATGAACATCAAGATGTAAACGGCTCACAAAACCGAATTTTAGAACTACTCGCCAACTACCATGAGTCACCCAATATTTTTGTTGTAGGGGACGAGAAGCAAGCTATCTTCCGTTTTCAAGGAGCATCGCTCGAGAACTTTTTATACTTTGAAACCCACTTCAAAAACACCACTGTAATTTCCCTGACAGAAAATTATCGCTCGGGACAAGCCATTCTCGATGCTAGTCATGATTTGGTAGCGGTCGATGAGGGTCCATTGACCAAGCTGCGAATTCCGCTAACTGCAGCTGCTGTCCCAGATTCGTCGGTTACGGTTCGGGAATTTACCCATCAGGCAGTCGAAGATAGTTGGGTAGTAGAGACAATCGGGCAGGAGATAACAAACGGTGTGGCTCCAGAAGACATCGCAGTAATCGTTCGTAGCAACCGTGAAGTAGAGGACCTCAGCGCCGCTCTGAGGGCGGCTGGTATCAGTGCTGTTGCCTCAGCCGAGAGCGATATATTACATCACCCGATTACGCACACTATCGAGCAGCTACTGCGAGCGGTCTCAAGTAGCGATGAGGGAGCATTGTTCACCGTCTTGCATGGTTCGTACTGGGGAGTGTCACCAACCGATATCGCCAAGGTCTGCGCTGCGCAAAACTATACCCAGAAACTAAGTGAACTAGTAGCATCAGCTGACCGGTTAGAAGCAATCAAAGTGGCAGATGTCGCTGCGGTACAGCGGATTGGCGAGGTACTGCAACATGCACGAGACAAAAACGGGATTGAAGCACCACATCAAATACTAGCTCAACTGCTAGATGAAAGTGGTCTCAAAGAATACGCACTACAAACCGACCCCTACGGAGCAGCGCGGATTATTCGCCGCCTCTATGACGAAGTAGAAGAGCTGGTTAAGCGTGATAAAAAAGTGTTGCTGTCCCAAATAACCGAAGTCCTGGCGCAGCGACGCTCGTACAACCTCTCGTTATCCGCTCCCTTTGTTTCAACTGACATGAATGCTGTGCAGGTTATGACGGCCCATAAATCAAAAGGGCTCGAATTTGAGGTCGTGGTAGCTCCGCACCTGATTGACTCGGTGTGGGGTGGCAAAGCGCGCCGTGAGCTGTTTAAGATTCCGCGATCCGTACCTGTGGCCGCTGACGCCCAGGATGACGAAAAGCGTTTGTTATACGTGCTAATGACACGAGCAAAACGTACGCTGTATCTCAGTTCTAGTGAGCTCAATGCCGATGGCAAGCCGTTGTCAGTATCACGACTGTTGTCTGAAATTAACACTACGTTATTGGAGTCGGTCCCAACTGACAGCGAAACCAAGTCGTTTGATCCCTTGGCAGCCATCAAGACACCACCAGTTAAGAACACCGTCGATCCAGCGTTTATCGCAGAGCTCTTTAAGGTGCGCGGCTTCTCGGCTACCTCGCTCAATAATTATCTGCGTAGTCCGTGGGAGTATTACTTTAAAAACTTATTACGAATCCCACAGACCCAACCTACTCACCTGTTGTTTGGAACGGCGGTGCACGCCGTTCTGCAGCGAGCAACTGCTGCACACACTAAAACAGGAACGCTACCAACCGATCAGCAACTACTGACTTGGCTAGAGCAGTCGCTAGCGACGATGCCACTAAATACTCTCGAGTACACCGAGCTACACGCCAGGGGGCTGGAAATCATCCTGCCGTATGTCTCAACGCTCGCGCAACGTCTGCCAGCTAAAACCGAAGAAGAATTCTCAATCTCTGTCGAGCTAGAGACCGGCGACCCAGCCATCCCAAGTATTCCGCTCAAGGGTAATCTCGATCGGCTTGATTTTGATGCTAAAGGCAACTTGCAGCAAGTAGTTGATTATAAAACTGGTAAGCCAAAATCACGTAACGTGATTGAAGGAAACACTCAGTCTTCAGACGGATCGTACAAGCGCCAGTTGGTATTCTATGCACTACTACTCGAGCTATATGATGATGAGCGCTACCACTGCCACACCGGCGTACTGTCTTTTGTGGAATCTGCTGCAGCCGGAAACCTCAAAGAAGAAACCTTTGTTGTCACCAAAGAAGAGGTGCAAGCCCTCAAACAAGAAATCATCGCCGCTGCACAGGCGCTGGTAAACGGAAGCTGGCTCACACAAACGTGCGAGCCAGCAGAGTGCGACTATTGTCACCTGTTGAGGTAGTTCGTTTACTGCACGGTAGATGTTTCAGCCGCCGCAGCTTCGGCTGGATCAAAGGTGCCGTCTAGCTGTTCGAAGAGATTTTCCACGATTCCTTTTACAGTATCGTATGGCTGAGCACCATTGATGACAGCCTGCTGGTTACCAACTTTGATAACTGTATACGGAGTACCCTGGGCTCCAGCCGCTAGACCATCGGCCATGTCTGCTTTGAGGTCATCAAGCATCCGGTCACTGGCGACGCAGTCATTAAATAGTCCGCGGTCTACACCAGCTGCTACTGCAAATTCCGGTAGCTTGGTGATGTTAGTGAATTCAGAGTCTTGTCGACTTTCAAAAATGATATCGGAAAAGGTCCAAAAAGCGGTGTTTCCGCCCAGGTCACCGACACAAAGGGCCGCTTCACTTAAATTCGTTGCATTTGGGTGGAGGTCAACTAGCGGGAATTGTCGGTACACCCACGCTAGGCGACCAGTCACACCATACTCATCAAGGATCTGATGCATGGTGACATGAAACTGCTTACAAAACGGGCAGTCGTAGTCAGAATACTCAATCATGACGATTGGGGCATTGGGATTCCCGAGGATGTAGTCATTCTCAGAGACAGCTCGAATGGTGCTGGCAGCTGCCGGTGCTGCAGCCGGGGCTTGTGCCACCGGTGCTGGCTCATTGCTGCCACTAGTAAAAAATATAGCAACGGCGATCATGGCAAAGCCAATAACGATTGCTAGTGGGATTGCGGCTGATGATTCTTGTTGCGTGTTAGGTTCCATAAATAACGTTCTAATTACTTGGTTACAAAATCAGTATATCATGCAATTAGCCGTGCTATACTCGCTCTAATGGAACTATTAGACGTTATTATCCTGGGGTTTGTCCAAGGAGTCACTGAGTTTTTACCAATTTCATCTACCGGACACTTGGTCTTGGTGCGGGAATTGCTGGTTATAGATGGAGTTAATGCACTGGCGATTGATGCGATTTTGCACTTTGCGACCACAGCTGCTGTGATGATTTATTTTAGACAAGACCTGTTGCGCTTGTTGCAAGTGGCTATGCGGCGACTAAGTCGGCTGCCGGTTGAAGAAAAAGACATGACGCTCCTATACGCATTGCTGATTGGTACTGTTCCGGCGGTAGTGGTTGGCGTGCTGCTCGAGCCAGTTGTGTCGACGTATTTACGTACCGCAACCGTGGTGGCAGTGATTTTGTTTTTCGCGTCACTGTTCTTTCTGTACGCGGAGTGGCGCTACTCGGTTTCGCCACCACGCGGCCGCATCACCCTGAAACGCGGGTTGCAGGTAGGTTTGTTTCAAATGCTCGCGCTATTGCCGGGAATGTCACGATCAGGCGCCACGATTGCCGGAGGTATGTTGGTTGGTCTGACTCGTATAGAGGCGACGCGCTTTTCATTTCTCTTAGCGATTCCGATCACGCTCGGAGTGGGAACCAAAATGACTCTTGATCTGATGCAAGAAGAGGGAAGTGTAGATTGGGTGTTGATTTCGGTCGGGGCAGGTGTAGCTTTTGTGACAGCGATGGTGGTGATCCACTTCTTCTTGGCGTTCATCCGCAAGTACACCTTGTGGCCATTTGTCTGGTACGGCATCATCCTCGCCGGCTTTGTCGGGTACGTAGCGCTGATTTCTCAAGGTTGATTTGGCTTATAAAAAAAAGCCTGACAATTGCCGGCTCATTAAAAACAGAATACTACTGACATAAAGTGTTCAAACTCGGGGTACTCATCGGCGCATGTCTTACGAGCTATCTGGATTATGGCTAGGCTTGCAGTTTTATCAGTATGAAATTGCTCCAAGGCTAGCATTTTGTAAAAATGTGCTACTTCAAGCAGCTCAATCCACCGATTTTCATAATAAAGTCGTTCATTGTTTACTGAATCATCGAGCATCAAGGTGTTCCTTATGATTTCTATATTCAGAATATATTACTTTTTAAAAAAGTAAACTATGAGTCATCGCACTATCTTCTTTTTCTTCCCAATGGGCGATGTTGAGGGGGATTTCTTTCTTGCGGTGGCCGTCTTTAAATTTGACGTGACCGTGTTTGCGAGCGTACTCAAAAATGTCCTTGGTGACTTTTACGTCTTGCTCACAATATTTCATAATTTCTTTCACC
>Ga0136601_1000901_pt1 | contig 10950 bp, 8 predicted proteins | sample AntRauMFilla2699_FD_181020 | JGI IMG/M metagenome (GOLD analysis project Ga0136601, IMG submission 181020) | Saline lake microbial communities from Rauer Islands, Antarctica - Metagenome Filla 2 #699 | ecosystem: Environmental > Aquatic > Non-marine Saline and Alkaline > Saline | place... | reverse complement strand
TCGTCACCCCAACTTGTATATCTTCTCGTTGGGCAGCTCTTAATAAAAGACACAGCTCCGATTTAGTCATCGACGAATAGCCACGGAGGCCTAATCGCTTAGCCTCATCTTTTAATTCACGTAAAGTCCATGCATTATTCTTACTGGTCGATCTTGGTGAACATGGTCTCCCTTGGTATGTATCCATTTATATAGATATAAAAATATATATGTACATATGTACATATATTACATGTGAGTTAAAACTCACCATTTTCTCGTGTTTATTGTTTATTCTGACGTTTCCACCTGTACCTCTTCCACATGCTCCTCCTCTTCCTTTACATTCATGAACTGCCGGTAAGCCCGAATCAGCTTGTACAGGCTGGGGCCGCGCTCTCGTGAAATAAGATGGCGAACACTGTTGTAGAGCTGGTGCTTGCGGCCACGGCCCTTACGACCGTTGCGCCCATTACCCTTGCCCTTGCCACCCCTACCATCAACGAACTTAATAGCCTGGCCAACGATGTTCTCGATCCGACGGTTTTCCTCTTCCAACTTGATGTGGCCATTAGCAATGTCGGCAATCCATGACGTCGTTTCTTTGCGCCAAGCAATCAGCTGATCAAAGAAGTGGAAACATTCGCGTTGGCGATGGTTGGGAACGGCCATCAAGAAGCAAGTCCAGATCCGGTACAACGTCTCGTAATCGTTGGTTGGCCACCCATCGCCAGCGGCACCAGGGCCCTCGCCAACATCAGCAACATCATCTGCATCACCCGCACCAGCCTCATACGATTCGGTGCCGTCAATGACCCATGGCTCAGTGATACCATCCTCCGTCTCTAGACACATCTCGTCAATGAATTTCTTGGGAACGTAATCAACTAAAGGGAATGATCGCAAGTATTGCTCCTTCCAGGCGGGACTCGTAGAGGTTGAATACGAATGGTCAATCAACAGGACGAAAGCATGCCACAGATTAGGGTCATCCTTGCGCAGAGACAAGCGCCAAGTGTAAGGGGTTGACTGAATCTTGAACATCATGGATTTGTCGCCATCGATGTAGGAAACAACCACAAACTCTCCGGGCGACAGCCTGACATCAGTCACATGATAGTACTCATAAGAACCAGACACCAAGTAGCCACCGACCTCTTCAGTGGTAAGATACGTTGGCGTCCTCAGATGATGGCCATCCAACGTGGGGATGATGAGATCAACCTCCCCACCGTCCCCACCGTCTCCACCATCCCCACCGTCCTGTTCATCGTCGCCTTCACCTCGGGTACCCATTTGAGGGAAGGGGCACTGATCAATCTCGGTCGACCACATCGTCTTGCAGCCAAGGTAAACCATGTATCCGTTGCCAACAAAAGACTTGGTAGCCACCAAGGTGTCGGGATGGACCATAATAAACCTGTGAACGTGAGGGCTGTGGGTGAACATGATGGAAAACAACTGCTTGTGATCGGGACCGTTCAACTGGGACCACATGTCGCTGAACATGGTCGAATCACCCCAACGAGAGCGACGCATGACCTCAGTCTCAGCCACATTGTATCCTTCAGCGTCAAGGATGTCGCGCCACACAAAGCGTTTCCTCATCGTGTAGTAAATCATGTTGTTGTGCTTGAACACGGTGACGATCGGGCCTTCATAGCCGGTAGTGATGGTTGCCTTGCTCATGTCGACCACGTACTCATGACCATCTTCATCATTGAAGATGACGTTGTCGGTGTCGGACGGAATGCTGTCGGTGTTAGGCACTTTGACCAAGAGTTCGGTCCCGTTGGCAACAACACAACCAGCAATCAAGTCGATGACCTGGCCACGAACATGGCCCCAATCGTGACTGTGCTCCTCGGCATGATGAACAATGACCAAATGATTGAGAACATTACCATCCTCGTCGCGGTCAACACATGAATCAACGACGGTCCAAGCCATGCTGGGTTCGATGCCCATGATGGTAGCCACTCGGCTTTTGATCCGATCGTGGTCGTCGGGACCAATGGCATCAGTGGTAGTGGTAGTGGTTCCAGTGGTGGCGGTAGTGGTTTCGGGAGCAGTTTCCGGGAAAGCGGAAGCGAGTTCGGAAGGGGTAATAGCGGCGATAGTCTCCATCTTGAAGCGGAAGCGTTGCCTAGGACAAGGGGGTGTATTTATTTATCATTTTTGGATGATAAATGGAACCTCAGTAATGGATCACTGGATAATAGTAGTATATATTTCTAAGATAAAGATCACATCCAATATTCGTATGTTGAAAGTGGAGTATGATTATATGATACCATACTCTTGTATCTATTGACCCGGTGTATCAGTCAATACGTGGTATAGTTGTCTGGCCGATAATCTTATATCGGGATTGGTGTTAATGCAGGTTTTAATTACCGTGGCTAAAACTTTATCATCGCCAGGAATAGTCGGAACCTTGCTAGAATCAGTCATGATCACCTGTTTTAATCTGTCCACTGATTCTATATCTCTACCATTGATTTCGTCCCACACAAATTCGCCCGTCGCTACTTGGTATAAAGTCACCCCCAATGACCATATATCCGATTTGTCAATATTCGTACTATTATATAATACTTCGGGGGCTTGGTATAACGGCGTGCCGGCCGTACCCTTACAACACGGTTGTTTAACTACCTGACACTCTTTAGTATCACTGTCTTCAACTGTACATCCAAGGCCAAAATCAATTAGCTTGGGAACACCATAGTCCCATCGATTTGTTGGTTTGATACCTTCACCTTCACCTTTGCCACCTTCACCGCCTTTACCCTTGTCACCTTCCGACAACTTGACCGATCCTTTAGTCATCATAATATTAGCTGGTTTGATGTCTCGGTGAAGAATACCAACAGAGTGGACATGGATCAGGGCTGTTGAGATACCGATGGCCACTATCCTGGCTAACATACGTGATTCGTTACTGTTAGGCCTTAATTTTTTCATGTATTCATCGAGGTCGATACCATCAACCAGTTCCATTTCGATGAAAATGTAACCAGAACCTTCTTTACTACCATAATAGCAGGAAATAAATGGATTACATTTAGGTATAGACAACTTGCTCAACATATCTACCTCAGCCATCACACTTTCGACCGTATCCTTCTCTCGTATCTTGATAACTTTGAGAGCAATGGGATTCTGTATATCGTATGTTGGTCGGCGAGACGTTGTTCCCGGATCTTGAATTCTTGCTTTGGCCGCTTTCAACACTACCCCATATTGACCTTTACCTAACAGTTTGATTGATTTGTACCCATTAGCAGTCAGGACCTTCCTCATTTATAATGTAATAATATTAAATTAATGCCGATAGGCATTAATCTGATGGTCAGCTAAAGCTGACCATATAATATATCAGCTGAAGCTGATATACCGATATACTGATCTTACAGCTAGCTGTAAGATTAGTATGATATCTAAAAATGATCTCACCCAGTTAACAATATTTTTGCCCAAAGATGTCAGCCGTTTACGCCCGAATCGCTTGCCCGTGTTTGAATGAACGTGACGAAGATAGAACGTTTGAAGTCATTGTCCGTTTTGCTAATGACGATGAGCTTACGTTAGAACTGGATTATTCGTTTGACAATGTTTACGAAACCTTAGCCAAGGGAATTCCTGAAGGGTGGTCGCCTGATGACACTCCCGAACTCGTTAATATGGTCGCCGAGGATTCGGCCAAAGAGTCAGGGTTTGTCGTATACAGTTAGTCGTAAGATTACCACATATATCAGCCAGAGCTGATATATACTCTTACCATCAGAGACGATAAAATGACAATAAATAATTTTACGTCAGCTATATAACGAACCGATGAGCTATTATATTTATTCGTCGATCGATCAAAGGCGGTGGTATTATCGACTCAAAGATAATGAATATGGTCCCGACGGCCCCCGATACGGTTTATTTCATGATACCTGGCGAAATAATTGTCACAACAAATTGTTAGTCAGAGCATCAGTAAAGAAAGGTAACAAGATCACCAATTTGTTCACGGTTTTCGATTCTTATATCGAGTTTGCTCAATACCATTACACTTTATCACCGGACAAACGGTGTTTTTATGAGATCGTTTTAGGTGAGTATCTGCAGAAACCACATTTCGACATCGACATTGAGGACGACGTCGATGGTGACCAGATCTGTCAAGCTGTTATCGACAGCATCATATCAGTGATGAGTGAACATGGTGTCAACCTTAATCTCAGGCGGGATGTGCTGATATACACTAGTCATGGTGGCGGTAAACAGAGTTATCACATTATCATTGGTAACCACGCCCATGCTGACAATATTCAAGCCAGTAATTTTTACAACTTGGTAATCGGGAAGTTGGATCCGTCATATGTTAAGTATATTGATGGCTGTGTTTATACCAAGACTCAACAGTTCAGAATGATCGATAGTCATAAGATCGACTCCGATAGGGTTAAAACTTTCTCGGAAAAGTGGACCTATCACGATCAAGTAATCGAACATGAATATGTGCAAACGCCGGCTAACGATAAACATCGATTTGTGTTACAGCTGGAAGAAGGTGTGATAACATTTACCGATTCTTGTGCCATTTTGCCGAGTTTTGCTTATGACGACCCTAACAAAGATGAAGCGTTTTCGGTCTCAGGCGGAACTGGATCTTTCGGATCGGGTGAAAGTGGTATGTCGGGTGGCAGTGTCAGTGTGTTAGACAAGATTGGTTACACTGATGTCACTAGAGATTTAGCTAAAGCTGCTTTCAATCTATTGGTTGCTCAAAGTAATCTGTCGCCGACCGATAGAAGGTTCCCTTATCGTCTAGACAAGGTTGAAACTGGCGTAATTATGTTGAAACGAGTCCGGCCATCAATGTGTAAAATATGTAAACGTATCCACCACAACGAAAATCCATATCTCATTGTTCGGGGCATGTTACATTCGGTATTCTTTGATTGTCGACGACGATCCCGGGAATCAAAGATGTGGTATATTGGTGATCTTATTAATCCGCTAGACACCGATAATCCAGAAGATAGAGCTGAAATGGATGAAATCGAAGACCTGTTGGGCCTAACTTCACCGAAAAGGTTACCCGATGTTAAGTCGTTGGTCAACGATGGGTCCACAGACTTAAAAGGCAAGGGTGAAGAATGTGTGATGGGTGAGGATCGGGACGATGGGTACGATGGTCCGTCATCCATTTTGCCCGATGGCAAACCAGTTAGGCGGTCGTCATCAACGTCGAAAAAATCATCATCATCGTCGTCTAACAAATCATGGTCGTCTAGTGTTATCGATCGATTGGTCCAATTATCTAACAAGGAAACCGTTCATCCACCTAGCAAGAGGAAAAGGAAACCCAAGGTCAAGGTAACGGCTGATGGGCGGGTACCATTAGGACTAAAACTTATCCGAATGTCTCGTAATGTTAAAACCGGGCGACAGGGTGGACGATAAGGTCCAACATATCAGCTAAAGCTTGATATATCCAATATGTAAAGGGTTCGTTGACGATGGTATCCTTTGTGGTCGTGGTGGGTACTTAAACTTGTTCTTACCCGAACATTTTATCTATGCCTGTGCTAAGGCTCGATCGGCCGCCATGATCAAGTATTGGCGGTGTCATACCGTTAATTCTTGTTCAGAGTTTCCGATGGAACCTCGTATCAAAACACCCGATGCTATTATGCTGATCTTGCGAAACGATAACTTATCTGAAAAGGAAAAGGTCGACGCTTTGTACTTTATCCGTAAATGGGCGTGTGTACCTTACACCGACATGGATTACGATGAACCTAACTCGTGCATGCCGGAAGAATCTTTCGACTTTGAGACTGACCAAGGACGGGACAATCATGAAGCCTGGTCATTTGATTTGTACCACTCATGCAAGGTAGTCTTCCACAAAGAAATGTGGGATGATAGCGGTGTTATGGGTGATTGTTAAAAGTAGACATCATAACCATTAATATGTGAGCTAGTACTCACATATATACTACTTTTTATAGTGTTTTAACAGTTGTTAAAATCATGACATCGAAGCGTTAGAAAAGCGTAAAACGGCGTTTCAAGGGTAGTATATATATATATGGACCGAAGCCCATATACTGGTTTAATTAGTCCACACAAGGCGGACTAATTAAACTATCTTGGCGAGCTCTTCTATCTATCTTATCTATCTTAATAATATATAAATTACTATGTGACATGATAGATATCTAATCACTGTAATCAGAAATCTGTCATTTTGGTGGCACTCAATCCTTGGTAAAAACACTAAGGATTTTGTCGCTAGAAAAGTGTAAAAATGGCGTTTCAAGGTACTACCCTTGGCGAGCTCTTCTATCTATCTTATCTATCTATCTTACTAATATATAAGTTATGATGTGACATGATAGATATCTAATCGATATAATCAGAAATCTACCATTTGGGCGTCACCATATCCTTGGTAAAAACACTAAGGATTTTGTCGCTAGAAAAGTGTAAAAATGGCGTTTCAAGGGTAGTACCTTGGTGAGCTTTTCTATCTATCTTTTCTATCTATCTTTTCTATCTATCTTTTCTATCTATCTTTTTATCTATCTTACCGATAGATATATATATTACGTTGAACCTTAAGGTCCCGTACGGATATCAGTCACCGTCGACCACTTCTGGTATATTTGTTGCTCTGTTCAAATGTACTCGCATCAATATTAACATGAGTTAAGGCCGAAACATCAACCCGATAGTATGAACATTACCTAGAGACGAAACATCAACTACTTTAGTGTAACTGAGATTGAGGGTATGAACATTACCTAAAGCCGAAACATCGACCACTTTAGTGTGACTTATATCGAGAGTATGAACATTACCTAAAGCCGAAACATCGACCACTTTAGTGTGACTTATATCGAGAGTATGAACATTACCTAATGAAGACACATCGACTACTTTAGTATGATTAATATCGAGAGTATGAACATTACCTAAAGCCGACACATCAACTACTTTAGTGTAACTGAGATTGAGGGTATGAACGTGACCTAGGGCCGACACATCAACCACTTTAGTATTGGCCAGGATCAGAGTATGAACGTGAGTCAGAGCTGACACATCGACCACTTTAGTACAAGATAAACACAGTTTGTGAACATGACCTAGAGCTGACACATCAACCACATCAGTCATGTTTAGATTAATGCTATGAAGGTTACCCAAAGCTGACACATCAACCACTTTCGTTTTGTACAGATTAAGAGTATGGAGGTGGCCCAAAGATGACACATCGACAACATCAGTCCGGGCCAGATTAAGAGTATGAACATGAGTTAACGCTGACACATCGACAACATTAGTGCCAGCCAGATTAAGAGTATGAACATGAGATAAAGCTGACACATCCGATACTTTAGTAGTATGGAGATCGAGGGTATGGACGTTACCCAAGGTCGAGACGTCGGTCACTGGCGTATAGGCAAGATTGAGCGTATGGACGTGGGTCAAAGCTGACACATCAACCACCTTCGTGCAACTGAGATTGAGGGTGTGAACGTGTCCCAAAGCCGACACGTCAGCTACTCTAGTATAACTGAGATTGAGAGTATGGACATTGCCCAACATACAGACATTTCTTACCTTAGTGCTAGTGAGCTTGAGAGTATGGGCATTGCCTAAAGCAGATACATCGGCCACTCTCGTTGCGGCAAGATCAAGAGTATGAACGTTTGTCAAAGCTGACACATCAACCACTCTCGTTTTGAAGAGCTTGAGAGTATGAACATTATTAAAGGGTGAGACGTCGATATCGTCATCATCATAACTGAGACTAACGATAAACTTTTGGCGACACTGGTGATGATGGACCCGGATTAATTCGGCTACCTTAGCCAGTTGATCTATTCCTGGCCTCAAGTATATAAAACCATGATACCAATGAATATTATTAATATTGGCTACTATATTATTAACACCAGCTTTAACCGTGATGGGTGGGAAATATCGCCAGATGGCCCGATCTGATATTATTCGGTTGAAGAACTTGTTAACCAACCTCAAATTAGTAATATCTTTTATATTGGGAGAGACATGGGATAAAATCACAGCCAATACATTAATATCCATATCCGAGCTTTAGCTGATACGTTAGTGTAACTAACATAACTATTTAAATGTCAAATATGTAAGCTGAAGCTTACATACCGTTAGTCCGCGCAAGACGGACTAATTAAATTAATGCCTATAGGCATTAATCTGATGGTCAGCTTTAGCTGACCATATAAAATATGTAAGCTGAAGCTTACATACTGATGGTCCACTTTACCTGACCATACAAGATATAGGTATCACCTTACACTGCCAAACACAATATCTTTTTAACGATTTGGTAGAACCAGAACAGGTTCAAGATAGTCAAGCAGCGGGTGCCCCAAACTATCATAATATATTGAGTCAGTGGTAATTCATATATATGGGACCAATTGTCGTCAATAAATTCGTGTAGGACGGGGATAGAGGCGATTCGGAAGATAAAGAAGAATAAAGCAAACAGACAGAAAGCAGCACTTAGTCTGATATCCTTTACCTTGGCCTTATTGAGACCCCATGACAGGTTGAGAAAAAGTGTGCTTAGTTCCGTGGCAGCATAATATAACCCGACCGCATAAGCTCGACAGGTACTGATAATCATCCACATACCGAGCGATCCGACACCATGATGAATCAATCCGACCGCGTTATCTAAAGTCAACCATTTGTAACTTCTGTCACTTCTGTCCGTTCTTCCTGTCCTACTATTTTTTGAGGTTTCGATAAGATCAATAACTTGGAAAGTACCATCAACGAATAAGTAGGCTGGCATGAACATAAATAACTGCCTTGTCTCGTCATTACCTCGATAATAAAACTGCATCCAAGCTTGATCACTACTCAATTCAACCGTGACGACTGTGACATAAAAACATATTAGGGCATTGATAGTCGATATTACTCGAGTGAATGAATCCCACCACACTCGGTCGAGATTAAACCACTTATATGATAATCTGGCTGACAAATAAGTCAGTAGTAAAGTCACTATATATTTGTATACATATAGGTTGACGACCGTGTCTTTCATAGCAGCCATGGCTGCCATGTCTTTCATGTCCTTCATGGCAGCCATGTCTTTCATGTCTTTCATGTCTTTCATGTCTTTCATGTTGTCCATGTTGTCCAGGGTAGACGTCAACATCTTTGTATCCGATTAAAACATATATAAATAATCATATGTGTGACCATCTGTTTCTATGCTTATATGGTCAGCTAAAGCTGGCCATCAGATTAATGCCTATTTAGGCATTAATTTAAAGAGTATGATATCCGATATGGTGGCGAAGATGATCAGAGTCATGTCCCAGACATGGGACAAATTGATACCATCTATTTATTTATATCGATACAATAAACGACAGCAATGGAAGCCGTTGCTAATCTTGTTAAACCGCGAATCCGATCGTATTGGCCTTTGTGGGCTGTGGGTAAATTAAGGGGTCATGTATTAAGCCGGATTTACAGTGGGTCGGCCGATAAAATCATGGACCACATTTGGATAGGTGATGGTTATTCAGCCCATGATCTTGAGTTCTTGAAAGCCAATAATATCAAAACCATCATATCAGTAGCCACCGGATCAGTGGCTAGTTATCCTTATGAGGGCATACGATATGAATTGGCTGAGCTGCTAGATATTGAAGGTGAGACTCTGGGTCCTCATATTGAGAAAATGGTACCTATTATTAGGGAGAATGTTGATAACCATATAAATACTTTAATTCATTGCGAGAAAGGTGCTTCCCGCAGTGCTAGCATTGTCGCCGCCTATCTGATCAAGTATAACCACATGTCGACTAATAATGCCATTATCTTCATGAGAAGCAAACGATCAGTCATCAATCCTAATGCTGATTATATTCGTCAACTGAAGGATTACGAGATAGAGTTACGAACATCAGAAGAATTTGAGTGTGATGGTGAGGAAGATTGTGGAGAAGATGATGGTGAAGATAGAGAAGATGTCGGCACATCGGATTAGCTATCTGCAAAAGTAGTATATCCGCTTTAGCCGGACAAATTAATTATATGGTCAGCTAAAGCTGACCATCAGATTAATGCCTATCGGCATTAATTTAATAAGTGTCTGTTGGACACTTATATACAGATATGTTCTATATCTTACATTTCATACAAGTTCGCTAAATCAAAAGCGGCGTTTACGAATACCACTAGGAATGATTTGAATTCACCTGGAACAACCGTCAAGTTTCCAAATGAAGTCCACCCAACGCTGCTCGAAACACTCAATTCAATATTTCCGGCGCTACCCGAAAGATTTATTACGCGGAATATAAATCCTCGATTTTGAACAGGGCTATATCCTATTGCCTGCAGATCGGTCCTTAGTTGGGCCACGTCAACTAAGTTAGTTGTATAAGTTGTTGCAGAAAGACTATTATATTGGGTTACCACTTGCCCATCGGTTTGAAAAAGGTCGGTGGTGCCAAATGTTGGTGGGTCGCTATTCGATACCGGATTTATTATATAATTACCCCAAGATTCATTTACCATCGCCACTTTAGCCATGGTACCGTCGCTGTCTAATGTTGCTGTTGCTGGCGCGGTTGCATTATTTTCACCAATTACTTTACCACTAGTACCATTGAAAATAGTAATAGCATTATCTGTAGACGACCCTGGTCCGGTAACATCACCACCGCTTGGTGTTACCCAAGCTGGAACGCCGGAAGCAATAGTTAAGGCTTGACCATTTGACCCGGGGGCAAGATTAGTATAACTAGTACCATCATGGGTCAAAACATCACCAGTTGATGATCCGGCCACATTGAAAGACTGAGTAGTTAGCAAGCCAGCATCGGTCAGGGTTGCACTTGAATTTTGGATGATCTTACCACTAGTGCCGTCAAACCGCGCCACGGCCTCATC
>Ga0136601_1000900_pt1 | contig 10958 bp, 11 predicted proteins | sample AntRauMFilla2699_FD_181020 | JGI IMG/M metagenome (GOLD analysis project Ga0136601, IMG submission 181020) | Saline lake microbial communities from Rauer Islands, Antarctica - Metagenome Filla 2 #699 | ecosystem: Environmental > Aquatic > Non-marine Saline and Alkaline > Saline | place... | reverse complement strand
TTCATGATACGCCTTAAAAGGTACATCATTTGGTAATGCTTCGTTTATTTGTATTGGATACATAAAATCAAATTCGTCCATATATATTATTGAATGTATTAAATTAGTAAATAGTGGATACAGTATAGCATATAACTACGCTCACTATAGATAACTCATTCTAAAGTTCTAACGAACTTTAGAACTTGTTTACCACGCTTGGTCAAAGTATGTACGACAGAATGTCCCAGGTACTTTTTTCGTATTAATCCACTAATCATTAATTTATTCGTATGTGATGACACTAATTTATAACCATACTCAAGCGATGAGGATATATTATCAACTGAAAGATCAGGTTGTTTCGCCAGCAGCTGCAATATTGCGATGCGTTTTTCATTTGCAAAAGCTTTGACTACTTTTTCGATAGGAACGTTATTTGTTACTCCTTTTTTAATATACCTGGTTGCTTTCATAAAATATAGTGTAACATAAGTTCTAAAGTTCGTTAGAGCTTTAGAACTTGCATTGCGAAATTAATATGAATAGATATACTAAATTATATGAAAATGAGCATTAATAAATCAAAAGTTATTCGCAAGCCCAAACTATATGTTGTATGCGGGCCGACAGCGACAGGTAAAACAAATCGTGCTATCGAGATTGCCAAAGAATTAGATGGCGAGGTTATTTCGGCAGACAGTCGCCAAGTCTATCGCGATATGAATATTGGGACTGCAAAGGTAACAGTTGATGAAATGGACGGCATTCCCCATCACATGATTGATATTGTTGATCCTGGTGGGAATTTCTCTGTTGCAGAATATAAAAAAATGGCACAAGAAAAAATTACTGACATTATCGCGCGTGGTAAAACTCCTATTTTATGCGGAGGCACCGGTATGTATATTGATGCTGTGGTATACAATCGTACTTTGCCGGAAGTTCCGCCAGACACAAAATTACGTAATGAATTATCACAAAAAACACCTGCGGAATTATTTGAAATCTTATCTGACAAAGACCTCAATCGTGCAAAAAATATAGACAAAAATAATCCCGTACGATTGATTCGTGCTATTGAAATCGTAGAAGCATTGGGGCGCGTGCCAGCGTCAGAAAACGACCCTGATTCGCCATACAACGTCGAATGGATATATTTGGATAAACAGGACGATGAGCTACAACAACGCATCCACAGCCGTGATATACAACGTCTGAGCAATGGTTTAATCGACGAAGTCAAAGATTTGCATGAAAAAGGCGTATCATTACAGTGGCTGTATGATTGCGGGCTAGAATATCGCTATGTAACCCTATTTCTATATCCCGATGCAGATATCAATATAAAACCCAATGAGCGTATTCCACAAACCAAAGAAGAGTTAATTACCATTCTAGATGAAAAGACGTGGCAATTTGTGACGAGGCAGAGAACGTGGTTTAAGAAGTATAGTTGTCTAAAAAATTCTTAACCTCACTGGGTGATGACAAAATAACTAGTTTTCTTGGTGGATACTTTTTTAAAGCAGTTTCATTTAATTCAATAGTATCACCTCGAAATATTTGCCATAGACGTTCTAAAGATAGTCTCTCTTCACATCCGTTAGGTAACTCATCACGCTTATGTTTTCTATGTTTAAGCCATCGCTTAATATTTCGGAAAAGAACTATCCAACGATTAAATTTCAAATATAAAACTATATCTGGTCGGAGTAAAATCTCTTCCGGAATATAATTAAGATAACCCTCAATAATCCATTTTTTATGCTGACTAAGTGCACTACGCAAATCACTCTGTGCTTTTTCTCGATCAACAAGCTTCCAGTCTTCCTCCCATATATAGCTATCAATATAGATAATTGGAATCTCTGTTTTAGATGAAATTTTGCGTGCAAGTGTAGTTTTACCTATACCAGAAACTCCTATGATAGATATCTTCTGCATTTGGTTCATGGCGGGCGATGAGAGAATTGAACTCCCGACCTCGGTTTTGGAGACCGATGTTATACCACTTAACTAATCGCCCTTTATTCAGATAATTCCAAACAAAATGAGTATAGCAAATAACTATGACAATTTCCACTTAACAGACAGTAACATTTAATGTTGGCTGTCATACTCGGACTCCGATCCGAGTATCTACAGGTTAACTGGATCCTCGGGTCACGCCCGAGGATGACAACTAGTGTGATATAACTGCAGATAATGTAGCGAATAGAATAAAAAAACCTCACCTTCGTGAGGAGAAAAATAATTTATTTTTTAGCTTCTTTATACATAACATGTTTCTTCAAAACTGGATTGTACTTTTTAAGTGCAAGTTTGTTCTGAGAAAGTTTTTTCTTGTTCTTACGACTCCAGTATGTGTGAGTAATTTTTTTCTTACCCGTAGCTGGATCCTGCTTCGTATGAACCATTTTAATTAAATTATCTTGTGACATGCTGGAAATATTAGCATATTTGTAAATTTTTGCAATACAAAACCCCTAACATGAAAATGCTGGGGCTTTTTGTGCGCCGAGTTGGATTTGAACCAACGTAGACATAAAGTCGGGAGATTTACAGTCTCCTGCGATTGACCACTCCGCCATCGACGCATGATGTACCGCTAGGCACGCATACAAGAATACCTTAAAAACTATTATATTTCAAGCGTACTAATTATGTGCTAGAGAGCCGTTAAAAAAGACTTGAAAGTCTCTAATTTTTTTATTTTAATACCATATTATATTTAATAAATATTGTGGTAGTATTATTGTATGGATTTTAAAATAATCTTTGCAATCCTTTCCTCTGTTATTGGAATAATAGCTTTTTTGCCGTATCTGTACGATATATTTAAAGGCAAGACAAGACCTCATGCATATACATGGCTTCTCTGGGCCATTACTCAAACCATTGCATTCGCAGGTATAGTGCACGGAGGAGGCGGAATTGGAGCGTTAGGGCTGGGGATAGGAACGGTGCTTGTAATTTCAGTTTTTATTATCTCACTTAGGTTTGGGACTAGAAATATTACCTTCTCGGATAAAGTTTTTTTAGTCTCTGGAATACTAGCCCTTCTGGTATGGTTAATACTTGATAGTCCAATTGCTGCAGTAATTCTAGTCTCAGCTATAGATCTTATTGGCTATGCCCCAAGTTTTAGAAAATCCTTCAATAATCCATGGAGCGAAACAACGAAGACCTGGTTTATTTTTGTCGTAGCAAATATTTTTGCGATTCTAGCAATGCAGAACTATAATCTTTTAACATTACTCTATATAGTAACAATTTCAACAGCTAATTTTTCACTTGCAGTCTTTTGTTTAATTCGAAGAAAGCAAATAAAGACGCCTTCTCAAATATAAAAAACACCCTCTCGGGTGTTTTTTATATTTACGATGCTACTTTTTCTTTCTTTTTTGTCTTAGCTTTTGTTTTTCTTTTCTTTCTTGTTTTTACTGCTTCGATATTTAGCTCATCTTTTGATATGCCAACTTTGACGGTACCACCTGGTAGTAAATCCTTACCAACCATTAACGACGCGACACGATTCAAGATTTTATTCTGAATTAATCGGTTTAGCGGTCGAGCACCATATGATTTGTCATATCCATGTTCAGCAAGATATTCAATAGCTTTTTTAGAAACTTCAAGAGCTATCTCTTTACCAGCTAATCGAGCCTCAAGCTCTTCGATTCGCTTCTTCACAACATCCATAATTGTTTCTTTTGACAATACATCAAAGATGATTATATCGTCCAGTCGGTTAATAAATTCAGGTCGGAAATGTTCTTTCAAGCTCTCCATAACTTTCCCCTTTGTCTCTACATAGTCTTCATCTTCGGTATTACCAGTGAATCCAATCGATTGCATTTGTTGAATATGCTGTGAACCAATGTTTGAGGTCATTATGATAATAGTATTTTTGAAGTTTACCTTACGCCCTTTTCCATCGGTTAGGTGACCATCATCTAATACCTGCAATAGCATATTGAATACATCTGGGTGTGCTTTTTCAACCTCATCGAAGAGCACTACTGAATACGGACGATGACGAATAGCTTCGGTGAATTGACCTGATTCCTCATGACCAACATATCCCGGAGGTGAACCAATTAATTTAGATGTTGAATGTTTCTCCATGTATTCTGACATATCAACTCGAATCAATGCCTTGTCATCATCAAACATGAATTCTGTAAGTGCTTTGGTAAGTTCTGTTTTACCAACGCCTGTTGGTCCGAGGAACATGAACGAACCTATCGGTCGATCAGGATCAGCAATACCTACGCGCGAGCGTCGTATAGCGTCAGAGATCTTCTCAATTGGCTCGTCTTGCCCTTTTACGCGCTTTTTAAGGTCTTCCTCCATTCGTGCAAGTTTGTGCTGTTCAGCTTCAAGCATGCGATCGACAGGAATATTTGTCCATCGTGCAACTACACCTGCAATATCCTCTTCAGTTACCTCTTCACGTAATATCTGACGCTTTTTCTGCATACGCTGTAGCTTTTTCATTTTTGTAGAAAGCTGACGTTCTAATGCAGGAATTTTTCCATAGCGAATCTCAGCTACTTTTGCTAAATCGGTATGTAATTCTGCATTTTCTGCCTCTACACGTGCTTCATCAAGTAATTTTTTGAATTCTCGAATATCAGTCAGTAATGTCTTTTCATTTTTCCAACGTAGTTCGAGATCTTTAGTTTTTTCCTTGAGTTCAGCAATTTCTCTCACGATTTCATCCATGCGTTCTTTCGCTTTCTTTTTACCTGTTGTTTCTTTGACTTCTTTGCGTAATGCTTCTTTTTCAATCTCTAGGCGCAGGATTTTACGATGTGCTTCATCCAGCTCTGCTGGCTTATTTTCCAGGCTAATACGCAATGTTGAAGCTGCCTCATCAATCAAGTCTACCGCTTTGTCGGGTAAAAATCTATTTGTAATATAGCGTGCACTCAAAGTGACTGCTGAAATAATAGCGTCATCAGTTATGCGTACGCCATGATAGAGTTCATATTTATGTTTTAATCCACGCAAAATTGCTACGGCATCTGCGGTAGCAGGTTCATCAATATGCACGGGCTGGAAACGGCGTGTTAGGGCTGGATCTTTTTCAAAATGTTTTTGATATTCGCCCAATGTCGTTGCCCCAATAGCACGGAATTCGCCTCGTGCAAGAGCTGGCTTTAACATATTTGCGGCATCCATAGTTCCTTCTGCTGCGCCTGCTCCTACGATAGTGTGAATCTCATCAATAAATAGTATAACTTTACGATCCGAGTCCTCAATTTCTTTCATTATTTTTTTCAAACGATCTTCAAATTCACCTCGGTATTTTGTTCCGGCTAGTAAGAGCCCCAGGTCAAGCAATACAAGCTCTTTGTTGCGGAGTGATTCAGGAACGTCTCCTTTAGACATACGAATTGCGAGCCCTTCTACAACAGCCGTTTTACCGGTACCCGGCTCACCAATTAATATAGGATTATTTTTCGTTCTTCGTGAAAGTATCTGAATAATACGCATTGTTTCTTTGTCACGACCAATAACAGGATCGAGTTTATCTTCTTGAGCTAATTTAGTCAGGTTACGTGCATATTTATTAAGTACGCGAAATTGTTTTTTTGACTTTGGTTCTCCGCCACTTTCACGTAACTCTTTAAGAATTTTAATAGCCTCTTTCTTTTTGATACGAAAACGATTCAATAGCTCGAGTGCTTGCCCTGGGACCTCGAGAATAGCTAGGAATAAATGTTCTGTAGCAACAAATTCATCCTCCATGTCTTTTGCAGTACGGTCAGATTGCTCGATTACCTGTGCTAAATCTGGTGTTAAGTAAATCTGATAGCTTGGCGCCATAGTATCTCCGCCCTCTTCGGGTGATTCAATAGCTTCCATAAGCGAATCAGTAAGCAATATAGTATCAACGTCCATTTTTTCTAAAATTGATAGCACCATGCTGTCATCTTGTAGCATAAGCGACGCAAGTAAGTGATAGGTACCGACGTGATTTTGACCGCGCTCAATAGCAAGCTCGTGTGATTTTCTAATGGCTTCTTTTGCTTTGGTTGTGAAATTGTTGAATGCTGGCATCATAATATATGTAGTATAACGTATCATTGATAAATATACCTGTGTATAGCCCCAGTATAACGTAATTGTAAATATTTACAAGTTTTTTGCGAGCGTTAAATTTATGTAATTAGCGTGGAGCTCCAACCTGATGATATTCTCTATGCATTTCCTCCAAAGCCTCATCATCAATAGACGCATATTGTTGGGGTTCTTTGATATGTGGTTGATAGTTATCATTTAAGGAAACAATAATTGGCTGAATATTTTGTACTTCCCCACCTACAATATATAAACGTGCCATTAAGCCTTGCATAGTTTGTTCGGAGAATTTTTGATCAAATACAAAATTACCTAATGAATAGACTATCCAGCCATCTTTATGGCGTTCGATTTCTTGGATAACGTGTGGATGATGTCCAAGAATTACATTCGCTCCAGCATCAATCAAACTATACGCTAATTCCTGTTGAGCTTCATTAGAGCGCAAATGGTATTCATGCCCCCAATGAAGCGAAACCATAACTACGTCAACTTGTTGCGATAATTGACGAATGCGTTGTGTCATATTATCCATAGAATATTGAGCAAACCCCGGAGTATCTTCCCGTGCAAAACCACCTTTATAAAATTCAGTATATGCGAGAAAACCAACCTGTGTTCCATCGTCAAGTGTTATGATTACGGGTCGTTCTGCAGACTGAGCGTTACACCCACCACCTATTGGCTGTATTTGCACTTGTATTAAATTAGTAAAGGTGTCACACAGTGCACCTCTTCCCCAGTCGAGTCCATGATTATTAGCTAGAGCTAGTACGTCAAATCCAGCTAATTGTAACGCTGGTGCAGTTTCAGGTAAAAATCTGAAGGAATATTTCTTTCCCGTATCAGTGCCTCTATCAGATATTGGGCCTTCTAAGTTACCAAATACGATGTCTGCATCATTGAGCGTAGATTGAATCCGATCAAAGATAAAATTAAAACCACCATTCTGCAGGGCTCGCGCTTCTACACCTCGGTCAAGCATTATGTCTCCTACGGCTAACATGGTGTATACATCTGGTTTTGCCTCACGTTCTCGTGCAAAAGCAGATTTTACTGAACTAGCCACTGACGCGACATTGTCGTTCTGTAATTGCGCTACATAATCAAATTCTAACATCAAACCATAGCGTAATAAAAAGAGTGCGCCCACACCGAAAAGTGTACTAATAATTGCTATACATAACATTCGTTTCATATGTTGCAGTATATCACGAAAATCGCTTCTTGGTTGCCACAAGTTTGTCTACAATATGATCTAGTTTTTCTATTGCTGTCTCTATGTCACGTTTCGTGGTATCTGTACCAAAACTCAATCTAATCATGCCGTCAACAGAATCATGCCCGAGAGCATAGAGCACATGAGGTACGTCACCACTGGATACAGAACAAGCTGATTGAGAAGAAATAGCTACATTTGCAGCATCCATTTCTATTACTATGTGCTCGCCAGATATTCCCGAACATGCGTACGCCAAGATATGCGAAGCTGATATTGCATCATTTCCCAAACACTGTAGAGGTGCAGATTCTAGTGCGTATTTTTTCTGAAGATTCTTCAACTCATCTCCTAAACGCTCCACTGCATAATTTCTAATAGTAGTCAGGTAAGCGTCATTCTTTTCTCTATTTTTTTGAGCAATGACCAGCGCTTGAGCGAGCCCAACTATATAGGGTACATTTTCTGTGCCCGATCGTTTACCGTTTTCTTGACCTCCTCCCGTAATTATCGGATCAACCACAACATTATCAGCTATTGCCAATACTCCAATTGCCTTTGGTCCGCCAATTTTTGCGCTACTGAGGGTCATCAAATCTACTCGATTATGCTTCATAGAAATATTTTTAATATGTGACGCTTGAATCGCATCAGTATGCAGTAGCGGATAATAACTACGAGCATCACGCAAGGAGTGTTTTTTAAAATGTTGTATTTTTTTTGCTATGTCACGTAGCGGCTGTATAACACCTATTTCATTATTCACTAACATGCACGTCACCAATATCGTTCGATTATTTAGCAAGTCTTCGAGCTTTGATAATTGTATTACACCGTCACTATCCACAGGTATATCATGTGCAACAATAAGACCCTTTTCTATTAAATCCTCTACGGTATCCCGCAGAGCTTTGTGCTCTAACGAGGACATTAATATTTCTGGAAGATGCTCGGCATCCGGATTATTTCGATGCCATGCAGAAACAATTCCCCGAATAGCCTGATTTATAGATTCAGTTCCACCATTAGTAAATAATATGTTTCTAGGTTCTACATCAACTACTTTGGCAATATCATGTCGCGCTTGCTCAACTACAGAACGTGCATTACAGCCCTCTTTGTATAGTGCGCTAGGGTTGTAAAATAACTGAGTCATGTACGGTTGCATTGACTGCATAACGTGCGGATGCACGGGTGCTGCGGCTGCGTAATCCAGGTATATTCGTTTATTTTTATTCCAAAACATATCTCTACTATACCTTATTTTTATTTTTGCAAAAGCCCTATATATAGTGTATAGTTGTCCTTATGATACCAGTCATCCCACTTAGTTTTGAAATTATTCTTAGTATTGGATTAGGTCTAATTATTTTAGTTCTAATTGCGTGGCTGGTTCGCCTTGAAATACGTATCACGAAGCTTACTGACGGAACGAATCACGACAGCCTAGAAGATCATATTAAAGAAATAAACACGCGCTCAAAAAAGCTTATAACCTACACGAAACAAGCACGAGTAGAACGTGAAGCGCTTCGGTCACATATTGAACAATCAATTCGAGGTATGCATACGGTGCGTTTTGATCCATATGGGGAAGGAACAGGTAAACAAAGTTTTGCAACTGCACTGGTAGATGAGAACGCTAATGGCGTTGTTCTATCCAGCCTCTATTCTCGTGAACGATGCCGAATGTTTGCAAAACCTATTCACGAAGGAACATCACAACATGAACTGAGTAAAGAAGAGCAAGAGGCTCTCACAGAAGCAACAAAGAAGATTATTAACTAGTCCTACTATTATATGTCATCAGAAGAAAAAACTACTCCACGTCCTCCCGTAGTGGCAATTATGGGTCATGTCGACCACGGAAAGTCATCCCTTTTAGATTACATTCGTGAATCTAATGTTGTTGATGGTGAAGCTGGTGGTATTACGCAACATATTGCTGCCTATGAGGTTACAAGTCGCACACCTGAAGGTGAAGATAAAAAAATTACCTTTATTGACACGCCTGGTCATGCAGCTTTTTCAATGATGCGAAACCGTGGAGCACGTATTGCCGATATTGCAATATTGATTGTTTCTGCAGAGGATTCTGTTAAAGACCAAACAATAGAAGCAATACAGACAATCAAAAAGGCTGATATGCCCTATATCGTTGCCATCAATAAAATAGACAAGCCAAACGCAGATGTGGAAAAAGTAAAGCAGGATCTACTTGCTCACGAAGTATACGTAGAAGGTTATGGTGGTGACATATCAGTAGCTCCTATATCTGCAAAGACTGGTCAGGGTGTGGACGACTTATTAGAAATTATTCTCCTGGTAGCAGAAATGGAAGATTTCAAAGGAACTCCTGAGGCAACAGCAACAGGTTTTGTTGTTGAATCACACCTTGATCAAAAGCGAGGTGTATCAGCTACGCTTATTATTAAAAACGGAACGCTTGAGAGAAAGCAATTCGTTGTAGTTGATGACACGATGACGGCGACACGTATTATGGAAGATTACACTGGTGCCACTGTTGAATCGGCGACATTTTCAAGCCCTGTTGCTTTGGCAGGATTTTCAAAGCTTCCTGATGCGGGTAGCGCATTTACTACACACACTAGTAAAAAAGATGCGGAACGTGCAGTAGCTGAATATACAAAGCTTGCTCAGTCAGAATCAAAAGAATCAAATACTCACGAATATAATGCTGACCAAGCTGTAGTACCTATGGTGATCAAAAGTGACGTTGCTGGTTCACAGGATGCCCTGATTGGTGAGATAGACAAGCTGTCTAATGATGATGTCTATTTCAAAATTATCAAGGCTGACATCGGCGATATTAATGAATCTGATATACAAACTGCCCTATCAGATCCGAACACTATTATTTTAGGATTCAATGTCGGTATTGATACAAAAGCGAAATCAATGAATGAAGCTGAGAATATAACTATGAAATCTGATTCTATTATCTATAAACTAACTGAGTGGCTGGAAGAAGAGCGAGAAAACCGTAGAATCAAAAAAGAGGTCGAAGACGTACAAGGAACATTAAACGTTCTGAAGCATTTTAGCTCGACCAAGACGAAACACGTAATTGGTGGATCTGTGACCTCGGGAACAATCACTATGAATGCACAGGTAAAATTAATTCGCCGTGACAATGAAATTGCCCGAGGTAAAATTACTAATCTACAGCTTGGTAAGGCAGAAGCCAAAGAAGTTAACGAAGGAAATGAATGTGGTTTAATGGTAGAGATGGATTTAGAACCCGCATCTGGTGATGTTATTGAAGCATATAAATTAACCGTAAAATAATATGCCTGGCCAACGTCAAGATAAATTTAATACTGAATTGCGAAAACAAGCTGCACATTTTTTTGCAGAAACATCTAATCGTCAGTCGCTGATAACAGTGACGCGTGCTTCTGTTGCGCCAGATTTAAAACATGCTACTATTTACATCACGGTTCTACCGATTGACCAAGAAGAATTGGTTGTAGCGTTTGCGCGACGTCGCAATCGTGACCTGAAGGCCTATATTGGCAAAAAGATGAACATGCGTTCGATACCTCGCATTGAGGTAGAAATTGACAGCGGCGAAAAGAACCGTCAGCGAATTGACGAAATCTCGCAAGAAATTAATTAGGCACGGTGGTGAAGTGGTAACACAGGA
>Ga0136601_1000899_pt1 | contig 10971 bp, 13 predicted proteins | sample AntRauMFilla2699_FD_181020 | JGI IMG/M metagenome (GOLD analysis project Ga0136601, IMG submission 181020) | Saline lake microbial communities from Rauer Islands, Antarctica - Metagenome Filla 2 #699 | ecosystem: Environmental > Aquatic > Non-marine Saline and Alkaline > Saline | place... | reverse complement strand
AAAAGTTGTGTGTCTGTCGTTTTGAGTGATTTCAATACAAGGAACACGTAAGGAATCCCCAGAATCATGAACAGCCATGAGCTATATAGTGCGCCGCCCACAAATGCCAGTACATACAGAACTAGGCAGAGTAGTAATGTTTTCTTTTTTTCTAGTAGTGTTGCTACTGTCGGTACACCGGCTTCTCTATCTGCTTGGATATCCGGCACAGCCGAATACGCGTGCATAGCAAACGTCCATAATAATGCTGACCCAACTAGTATCCAGTTCACTAATGACCAGTCGTTTACAACAAGTAGGTATCCAAACACTCCGGTCATAACGTAATGAGATCCTGAGAAAAGGCTATCGAAACCAGGTCTAGCCTTCGCTCTGATTGGTGGAGATGAATAAAAGTAGGCGAAAAATACAAATAACAACAGGGCAATAAATGCCTGCGGGGAGATAAAGATTCCATAAACAATAAATGGAATATTGGTAGCAAGAATCCACAACTGTACCGATTTGTGATGCTCGGGCATTAATACATCTTCGTATTCAATCTTTTTGGGATTCTTCATGTCCGTCTCATAATCATGGACATCATTGATTCCATAAATAAGGATGTTAGCTGGAATCAAAAAATATAGACCAAACACAATAAGTTCTGGAGAAAAGTTAATGCCAATAGTCAGGAATCCAATGAGTACACCTATGACAAATGTACCGAATTCATAAAGCCAAAAGTGTGGCCGTGAGATAGAAAGAATGCGTGAAAAGTTCATCTGGATATTCTAACACCTGTCTCTGATACAATCGTCGCATTGGAGATGTGGCTGAGTGGTTGAAGGCGCTACGTTGGAAACGTAGTGAGCTCGAAAGGGTTCCGCAGGTTCGAATCCTGTCATCTCCGCATTTGGATATGTAAAATAATAATTGACTTATTTTAATAAATATATATAGTTTATTCTGGAGGAGTAACAATGAAAAAAATATTAGCACCTGTCTTTCGCGCACTATTCCCCTATATTGGGAAGCCCTGGAATGAAAAAATTGGCCATATTGAATCCATTGTGGGGAACGATATTCCGTTGGCCAGGCCGTCTGGTTATGTCACTGAAATGACCAGTGAACCACCCAGAGCAATTTCAATGAGTACTATTTCTGTACAATTTCACTATGGGTCATTTCGTCAAGACATAGTGAGTTGGAAAGTCAGATCATATGGACTGAAGGCCGGCACGCTTGTGTCAGTAGAGTATCGACGCAGTCGATACAACCCAGCCATGATGCAAATGCGTCTTAGTTCTTTAGAAAAATCACGCCTCAGGGCGTGATTCTTTTTTAAAACTATTTATTCATGCTTCTCAGGTTCTCTATGCGTTCTTCTATTGGAGGATGGGTTGAAAATAAGCGCTGCATAAATCCGCCAGATTTCTTCTCCTTGTTTTTAAAAGGCGATGCAAAGTAGAGGTGTGCAGTTGCTGTTCCCGCTTTTTTAACGGGCATATTTTGTTGCGAGATTTTCTCAAGTGCATCTGCAAGTCCTTCTGGGTAGCGTGTTATTTCAGCACCTGTTGCATCAGCAAGTAATTCTCGCTTTCTGGAAATTGCCAACTGAATTGCCTTCGCAATAAAGGGACTCAGGATTATAAACACAATCCCCACAATCATAATAATTCCATTTCCTTTACTATTTCCATTTCCACCTCCCCCAGAGCGAAATGCACCCCGTATAAACATGTCAGAGATAATTGCCAAAAATCCAACCAGTACCACGACTACGGTTCCCACTAAAATATCGCGGTTTTTAATATGTGAAAGTTCGTGTGCTGCAACACCCTCTAATTCGTTCTTCTCTAACCCCTCCAAAATTCCGGTTGTAAATGCCATTGCAGAATTCTCAGGATTTCTACCTGTTGCAAATGCATTCATTGCAGGATCATCAATGTAATAGATTTTAGGAGATTGCATTCCTTGTGAGATAGAAAGATTGTCTACTATCCTTTGTAATTCCCTGTGCTGTGGATTCCGTAAATCTATTGGTTTGGCCCCTGAAGCCTTGAGCGCCACTTTGTCAGAAAAGAAATATGCGAAAAAGTTTTGAAAAAATGCAATTCCTACGGCAATATAGAGAATTGATGAATCATTATAGTAATACGAAAGTCCCCACCCAATCGCGATTACAAAAGAAAACACAATAAACATCAAAAACCATGTTTTTCTTATGTTGTGCTGTGCTTGTACGTACGGGGTTAACATGCTGGGATTATAGCAAAAGCGTACAGTGTGTACGCTTTTGTTTTTAACTATATCTTCTGCATCGCAGATCTTACTTCTTCCTTGATGCCCTTTACGCAATCATATGAATCTATTTCCTCTTCGCTGACCCATGCATAGTCTGTGAATGCACCCTCTTCTAATATTACCTCCTGATCTTCTTCTACTTTTGTGATGAACTGCACAAGAATTGTCGGAATACCATCTGGGCGGATGTATAGTTTGTAGTCATTAAAGACCATCTCCCCTTTCACTACTTGCGCTGATTCCTCAAAGAGTTCTCTAGCGCCAACCTCATCAAATGTGTGGTGGTAATCCAGCACAGTTCCATTTATTTCATCTGGTCTTTCCAGATCAATATCTTGCCATTCAACCTTTCCTCCAGGAATTGCCCATTTGTCTGGATGTGCTTTTTCAGTTTCAGAACGTTTGAGCAATAGCACCTTCTCGTCACTTTCTCTAAATGGAATAACCGTGACTACACAATAGAAAAGCTTGTCTTGTTTGGCGTGTTCGATTGAAATCGCTTCTGCTGGCTTATCCATTAAAGTCCACTTTAATATTTTCTCGCTCTTCTGGAGCATCTTCTAGGTTAAAAAATTCTCTCATATTAAATTTGAATATTCCCGCAATAATATTAGACGGAACAGATTCCACCTTTGTATTAAAGTTCTGTACTGTTCCGTTATAGAATCGTCTAGATGCTTGAATTTTGTTTTCTGTGTCCGTCAGTTCTCGTTGTAGTTCAACAAAGTTTTCGTTTGCCTTTAAATCTGGGTATTGCTCTGCAACAGCCATAAGTTTAGAGAGTGCTCCAGTTAGGCCTGCTTCTGCTCCCTGCAATGCCATCATTATCTCTGGAGTAACGCCTGCTGCATCAATATTAATTGCTGTTGCCTCAGCTCGTGCCTTTACTACCGCCTCAAATGTTTCTTTTTCGTGTGACGCGTATCCTTTTACTGTCTCAATAAGATTTGGGATCAAATCAAATCGACGCTTTAGTTGAACGTCAATGTCTGACCATGCTTCTTCAAGCTTGTTTCGTAATAAAATAAATCCGTTATATGTGAGCACTGCCCATACTGCAACGAGTCCGATCGCGATAAAGATAATTGTTAGTGGTTCCATACTAATTAGTATACTAGATTATAGAAATTGGTACATTGATATGGGTGCGTATTTTTTGTATGATAGCGAGCGTTCCCAATAAAGTCCGCACGAGTCTAGAACATATGGAAGTATGGCAGAGCGGTTGAATGCACTGGTCTTGAAAACCAGAGTGTCAGAAATGGCACCGGGGGTTCGAATCCCTCTACTTCCGCATCAAATTCCGCATCAAAAATAGTGATCGGATGAAAAAGATGAAGGCTTCGCCTTCATCTTTTTCTTTACACCCCAAAACACCCTCTCCCACCCTTTCTTCTTGCTACAATAAGCCCATGAAAGTTGAAAAAAATCCAAAACTAGCCACTATAGAATTCGAAGCAGAAAGTGGGCAGTATGTTGAAAAATCCAAAGACTGGTATTGGGTGCTCTGGATATTCTTACTAGCCGTTGCTGGTGCTGCTGCCTTGATTGGTAACTATACGTTCTCACTTCTTATTATTGCTTCCGCATTTGTACTCTCTCTTCTCGCTGCACAGAAACCACATACAGTACAACTCTATTTTGATAATTCTTACGTAAAAGTTGGAAAGAAGCGATACAAAGTCTCAGAGATTGAGGCATATAACTTTTTACCCAAAGAACAGCGGATTCTTTTGCGACATGCTAAAAAATATTTGCCAGTCACTGTGGTGCCGATTGGTGCACGCCCTCCTGAAGGAATGCTACGAGCATATCTTGATGAAAGTCCTTGGATCGAAGACGAAGAATTGCAAGAGCCATTTCTTGAAGTGCTTCTCGAAAAAATTGGTATTTAAGTTATAATCGCCCAGACTTAGACTGCTCCCGTAGTTTAATGGATAAAACATGGCTTTGCGGAAGCTAAACTGCAGGTTCGATTCCTGCCGGGAGCACAAATCAAAAAAAGTGTTACTCGGTAACGCTTTTTTGATAAAATGCATTAATTTTGTTCAACAATGACCATTCCTAATTTACTTGCGTCAATATGATCATGATAGCCCCACTCTCCAGCCTTATCAAATGTGTAGTCATACGTCTCACTATTTTCAGCAATCCCAAACTGATCAAATGTCGAAAGAATAGTATGTTGTGGGTGCTCATCAGTGGCTACCCACATTCCAAAACTACTACTATTTACAAAGCGCACAGTATCTCCCACAGATATCACCACGTTCGCAGGTGAAAAACCTTGATCTGTGTATACCACTTCTTGTGCAATCTCCGCAGAACTTTCTTCAGAAAAGTTTTGTAGCAATGCGCCCAGAGACTCAATTGGAATATACTCTCCACTCCGTATCATTCGAGCTGCAGGTTGTGTGTTTTTTACCATAACTATCTGTGATGTAATAGGGTTGAATCCTTCTTCCCCACCATCAACATATAGTAGAGCAATTGCGTCTTCGATATTCCCCTCCGCATACGAAACATCTATATGTACATTTTTGTGTACTCCTGCTTCAAGATATTTACTTACCTCTATCATTTGCCCCACACGACCTTCAGTAAACTCTCTTATGGCAACGTATCCTGGTTTTTGCAACGTGATTTCTGATATATTCACATATTTCAACTCTTGGTCAGTTTCGATTTTTATATTTTCTGAAATATTATTTAACTCTTTTTCTTTTAGAAGACTTGTTCCAAAATATAGAATTCCTACAAGCAAGACCATCACAGTAACTATTATTGTTATTATTTTCATATTTAATTCTATATTCCTCTACTAGGGCTAGTAATGCGCTCTGGACCAGAATATTTGTAACGTTTAATAAAATCACGTATTCGTTCCTCTGGCAGACCAGACTCCTCTATATTAAATGAATCTAGTCGCCCCCATGCTGCCAAAACAATGTCCTGTTCGTTCATTGATCTTGGGGTAATAACTACCTTGCCATCAAGAAACTGTCTCAGTTCGTCCACTATAGTTTCGCTGACTGCTGGATTGTATGAAATCCATATATCACCATGCTCTAGATTATGAATTAAGTGCCCATCTGGGATTTCTTCATTTCTCATACCTGCCGTTGCTACTTGGCCAAAGTGAGGTCCCGAAGTCGGCGGTAAAGCCGTTATCTCTAATTCTTCTGTGAGAGCAACATGTTGATTTGCGTTCTCTCCCAGTGCTATTTCTTCACTAAAGTCCTGCCCTTGGGGTTCATTTTGTTGAATTGCTACGTACATAAGTATCGAAAATCCACCAAAAAGTAGGATCAGAACACTCACCCAACCTATTATTTTTTTTAATTTTTTCTTTTGTGCTTCTTTAATTTTTTCTTGTTTTTTATTAGACATATTTATGTAATTTTACTATTAATATCCACTGAATGATTCTGTTTTAATATCTTGTGCTGAGACACCCCCTTGTTGTAACCCTTGTACGGTTAATCTAACCATACCGGGAGGTCCTACAACACTCCACACTGCATTCGTATGGGACATGGCAATATTGATGAATGTTTCTATGCTCGGTATATCATAAATCTCTACCAGAGAGAACAGGTCAGCTTGTTGGGACAAATTTCTTAATAGGGGAAGATACGCAGCTGACGACTCATCCCTGTTGCCATACACAAGTGTAATAGGTTTGATGATATTTTTTAAAATATCTTTCTGAGCAAGAAAACCCATAAATGCGCTTATCCCAACTCCCCCAGCAATAAGCACTTGCGGTCTAGTCTGTTCCGATAACAAGAGATGGCCTGATGCCTGATCTAAAATGACTTTAGAGCCTAACGGCAGGGCTATTAGTGTTTGCTTAAAGCCACTCGATGATTCTCGAAAAACAAAACGTAGATGGTTCAAGTCTCCGAGAGGTGAAGCAATCGAGAATAGTCGATATGATCCTTTGTGGTCCGAGATACTCAGATGTGAAAGATCGATTTGCGTGTATTGCCCAGGAGAAAAAACAAAGTTTTTGGGCCTTTTTAATGTCAGCTCATGTGTTCCTTGGGCTATTTGCTTGTGGGCAACAATAGTAGTTTCATATATCATATGCGTAATTATTACCAGCTTGGGCCACGTCCTTTCTTGACTATTTTGATAAAAGCCAGGACCTGAACAATCACCACACTGGTAAACATGAATAGATAATAATACTTAAGAGGATTACCCGGGTACGCAGTGGGTGCTCCTTGCATTACCCTTACTAAAGATGGTGTGTAGTGGATAAATGCAAAGTACACAACATGAATCACTGCAAGGTAGAAAACTGCATACGTAAGAGTGTGAAGCCACTTCCAAGAAGATATTCCTAGAAATTTTACCGCTCTATCACAAGAAGTTGCACACAACATAAGTGCCAGAACAAGAGCAATTAGTCCCGCTAAATTAGCCATTCCAAACCCAGATTCTACCCTCAAGTACATTTCTGCTTGAGGAATATACTGATAGCCAAAAAATTGCCAGACACTAAAACGTACCCAGCCATCCAAAATCAGATACCCGTGCACCAAAGCCATGACAAAAAACCAAATGCCCGTTTCACGCCGATAGGAAACGAGTCGTTGAAATGGGAGAAATACGACGGATGCTGGACCAACAAAGACACTAAACCACAATAAAAAAAGCGATACCCCTCCAAATGCCTTCCAGAGACGCATATCTGGGCTCCAGGAACTATTAAGAGACCATACGAGGTACAGGATTGCACTGGTTGCAACAAGAACTGTCCCGTGTCTTACGAGAAGTGTTTTTTTGCTTTTAACTCCAAGCAACATGTTTATGTAATATTTACTATTAATTCTTCTCCGTGGTCATCTGTCTTATCTTCTGGATTCAGCCCACCACAAACGGCGGCATCCGTATTGAGAGGTCGGTCAGCCACAAACTCCATGCGTGCTCGGCTATTCGGCAACACGTGCCCACCAGGGACAGTCGCGTTGAACTGTGAGATCCCCACTCCATGAGCAACTGGATCTCTATTTTCAAAGTTGATGACCACACGATCTCCCACAGAGGCCTCAATAACATTTGGAACATATCTATTGTTCTCCATCACAATGTTAAACGTTTTTGTCGGTATTTTTTGACCTGGTGAATAATTACCCTTGACCAATAACGCCGCGCCAATAACACTTACAGCGATGATCATTGATGCGATTACTAATTGTGTTTCTTTATTCATATTATTTTATGTTACTTCACAGACCAATGGGCTATTAATTTTTTTGCCAATTCGATATATCGAATACCCTAGCAACAGGACTGCCACTATTCCAAATTCTTCACCTCCTAAAGGTAATAACCCTAGTAACGCTCCTACCCCAAAGAGCGCAAGTATTGATGTTGCAATAAACGTCCCGCACGCTGCACATCCAATACCTAATAATCCGCTCAATAAGCCTCCCATACTAGTTGCCCCTCCAGAGAACGCGGTCTTTGCTCCTCCTTGTACTTTCTTGATGTAATAGACCAACAGGGCAATATTCACCCCAAATAAAATTGAAGTAAGAACAGTGGTTGTTGCTGAGAGAAAAGTGAAATTTGTCCCTATAGATGTATAGAGTGTGAGCGTCAATATTAACTTCTGCGACAGTGTTCCAATATCAGAAAACCATAGACTAGAAATTAATTGCCAATTCTGGATACTTATAACAAAGGTAAATACCCCGAGTGACACCAATATGATGATCGCCGCGTACCTCCACTTGCTAATAAGGCTTCTCATGTCTATTTTAACAAGTTAATAATTTGCTCAATTGCTGATTGAGGCTGTGCTCCGTTTAGTGGAAGCACTTTGCCGTCAGATCCAATGACAACACTCCATGGTGTTCCACGACCTCCCGTATCAACTGCATTCTGGAAATCAGCAGCGATATGATCATCATATCTACCGCTAACAGCACACTCATTGAATGCAGTCTCATCAATTCCAATCTCAGCAACCAACTCAGGAATGAGTGTGTCTTGATCTGTTCTATTATTCCCTGTTGTTGTATCAGCAAAATATCCATCCGTAAATTGCCAAAAGGCATCATTCCCTCCTAACTCAGCCACACATTCTGAAGCGACTGCTGCGCGTTGTGCCTTAACTGGGTGCAACTGTTCTAAAGGAAAGTGTCGGTACACCCACGCAACATCTGAGTCGTTTTCAACCACTGTGTTAAGGGTTTCGTGTATTCTCTTACAAAATGGACATTCAAAATCAGAATATTCGACAATTTTTACTGGAGCATTGATATCTCCCTTAATGTGGTCCTCTGCATCTACTGGTCTCACCGCCTCTAAGTCACCCTCTTGTTGCGGTGGTTGTTGGGCTGTAGGTACTTGCGGCTGATTAACGGCAACTTGCCCAGCATTAGAACCCCCAGAAAAGAAGACTGCCAGAGCTATCACCAGAGCGGCAATGATAATTGAAAGCGGTATCGCTAACGTGACGAAGATATTGTTTTTTGTATTTTGTGTTTCCATATTATTTTTATTATTTATTAATAATTTTACTCAACGGTGAAATTAAATTTCATTCCTGACTCTGCGTGCTCGTTTATATGACAATGAGCGAGCCATGTACCTGCATTTGTGGCTTGTAGAACAACTTCTATCTTCTCACCCGTTCGCACAAGCACTGTGTCTTCCCATTGCAGTGAATCCACCGGTTCGCCATTTCTACTAATCACTGCTAGTTTTTGTCCGTGAAAGTGAATTGGGTGTTGCATAGGATGCATTGATTTTGGATCATTATAGATCTCGATCTTGGTGAGTGAATCTTTTTTAAATGTCCAATTAATATCCCTGTTTTCTGCACCCGTATCAACATCTCGCAATATCCAGGTCAGATTATTACTGTCAGTCGTTGCATTCATCATTGCCATCTCATCCTCCCATTCAATACCTTCGTCTCCATGTGGTGCCTCGTCCCCGTGGTTTCCACCCATCATACCTCCAGTCGTTCCTGACCCTATCATGCCCATCGACGGCATGTCGATGTCTATCACCAACCGTTTGTCCGCAGGTTTTGAAAGTAATTCGGGTAGTGAATCGTTAATGATCATAAAGTCCGCACTGCTGGTTCGTAGTTCTGAATCCACCACACTCTTCTCTGTTCCAGAAACAGTGATCGTTCCGAGCACCCTGTTTCGTGACGTGATTCTATATGTCCCTGGTTTTTCAAATGATGCCTCAAAAATGTAGCGTTCTGACGGAGCGATAATAATGCTGTCCACCATCTCCTCTTGCTCGACTCGTCCAATATCCGATCCCACCAACTTCATATCAGCGCCGTTTATAGAAACATCAAACGTCCTGGTGTTGGCGGTGTTTGTCATAAAAAAGCGCACAGTTTCCCCTGTTGCAATAGCCAGATTGTAGTCTGTCTGATTATTAATCATCATGATGTCTCCAAACCGTCCCATCAGTGTTTTGACTGCTCTATTAATAAAGAATGGTTCATCAATTTTCATATCATCAAGAACTAACAGCTCTTCCTTATCTACATTGTTCCAATATCCGTCTTCAGTCACCCAAAAGTTTCCATATAATCCTGCGTCTGTGGTGTAGTCAGTTCTAATATGTGGGTGATACCAGAAAAGTCCTGTATCTGGAAAGTCCCATGAGTATGTGAATGATTCTCCTGGTTTCATTGGATCTTGTTCTCCGCCCATGGATTTTGGCACACCATCAAATTGTGATTCTCCACGCAGACCGTGAGCGTGAACCGTTGTTTCGAAATCTAAATTATTTTTGAAAGTAACATCTACCCTGCTTCCCTTCTTTGTCTTAATTGTTGGTCCTGGAATCATCCCGTTGTAGGCAAGTCGTCTGACTTCTTTGCCATCAATATTTTGCTTAACGTACCCGGCAGATAGTTCATATGTATCACCATCTTGTAGTTCTACTACTCTTGTTGGCAAAACACCGGATAATCCCGCCGTATCAGTACTAAATTCTTCTCCGCTTTGCTGTCCCGCGTCTCTCATTGAATCTTCCATTGAAATAGGCTTCCCCTCTGTGTCCAAAACTACATCTCCATTCTCATCGTACACACAGTCTCCCATCCAAACCCCTCCCATTTGGTGACAAGGAAAGCCTGCCATCTGACCTGTAACTTGTGCATTGTAAGTATCAGACGTCATCTGTTCGACCATGCTGCCCCACCATATAAGCCCTCCAAATATTGTGGCTATTAATATGATACCGATCGCTATAATAATTTTTGTTTTCATACTTTATTACGTAATGTTATTAATGACTGTTTGTAACAACTCCTCAACCTCTTTCGCTAGTTCTGATAGTTTTTCTGCATCCACCATCCCCATAGCTACTGTGGGAGCTATCGCTGATACAAATACATGACCGTCTCTCTCATAGACAATCACATTACATGGCAGCAAGAGACCAATTTCATGTTCTATTTGTAGTGCCTTGTATGCAAATCCAGGATTACATGCACCCAAGATTACGTATCTATCAAAATCCACTCCAATCTTCTTCTTGAGAGTGGCTTGTACATCAATTTCTGTAAGAACTCCAAATCCTTGTTTTGCTAATTCTTCCTTTGTTTTAATGATTGCTTCGTTAAAGTCTAAGTCTGTTTGTTTTGTGTAAGAATATTTCATAATTAGATGAGGATTAGATAATGATAATAAAAAG
>Ga0136601_1000898_pt1 | contig 10971 bp, 6 predicted proteins | sample AntRauMFilla2699_FD_181020 | JGI IMG/M metagenome (GOLD analysis project Ga0136601, IMG submission 181020) | Saline lake microbial communities from Rauer Islands, Antarctica - Metagenome Filla 2 #699 | ecosystem: Environmental > Aquatic > Non-marine Saline and Alkaline > Saline | place... | reverse complement strand
CTTTGGGTAACCATCTTTTTTGAGTTCGATGACGATCCGTACCTTACCTCGAGAACTTTCGTCTCTTAGGTCGCTAATACTGATCTTTTTATCCTTGTATAATTCGGCAATTTTTTCGACAAGTGATGCTTTATTTACACCATATGGGATCTGAGTCACAATAATCTGATGACGGCCTTTTTTGGTTTCTTCAATATCAGCAACGGCACGAACAGTCACGCTTCCACGTCCGGTCATGTAGGCTTGCTTCATTGGCGCACCACCATAGACAGTTGCACCGGTTGGGAAATCGGGACCCTTTACATGCTTCAGAAGATCTTCAACGGTCGCATCTTCATTCTCAATTAATTCAATACAGGCATCTACCAACTCATTCAAGTTGTGCGGCGGAATGTTTGTCGCCATACCCACAGCAATACCAATTTGTCCGTTCAGTAGAAGGTTTGGTACCTTCGCCGGCAGTACGATTGGTTCTTGTTCAGAGCCATCGTAATTATCACGGAAATCGACTGTTTCTTTATCAATATCAGCCAAAAGCTCATCAGCAAATCGCTGCAGACGCGCTTCGGTGTAACGACTGGCTGCGGCTGGGTCGCCGTCCATAGAACCAAAGTTACCCTGTCCTTGGACAAGTGGGTAACGAAGTGACCATGGTTGTGCCAAACGAACCATAGATGCATAAATTGCCGAGTCGCCGTGCGGGTGAAATTTACCCATCACGTCACCAACAATACGAGCACTTTTGACAAACCGAGCGCTGCTGCGATTACCGTTCACGTTCATTGAGTGAAGAATACGGCGGTGAACTGGTTTCAAGCCATCACGAACATCTGGCAGTGCACGATCGATAATCACACTCATTGAGTAGCGGAAGAAGCTGTCTTCCATTACTTTTTCAAGTGTTCGTTGTTCAAGCCCGTCCACAATTGGTGAGACGAGTTCGCCTTCTACAGGTAAGTTTTCATTGATTGGTGTGTTGTCTTCGTCCATAGTATCCCCTATACATCCAGCTCTTCAAGGTTGGCATATTTTGCGCGCGATTGAATAAATGATTTACGTAACGACACTTCGTCGCCCATCAATTTGGTGAAGATCGCATCGGCACGTTCGGCATCTTCAACCCGTACTTGAATGAGTACACGGTGCTCTGGGTTCATAGTTGTCTCCCATAATTGGTCGGCATCCATTTCACCAAGTCCCTTAAAGCGCGATACGGTCACGCCGGCTTGCTTCGTAAGATCACCCTCTGTCTTAATAGCAACGCCGCGATCTTCTTTTTGTGCCACAATCTCTCTGAGAGTTGGCTCAAGCTCTGCTTCATCATAAAGATATTGCTTCTTCTGACCACGGTTAATACTATACAGCGGTGGTTTCGCAAGGTAGACATAGCCACCCTCAATAACATCGCGCATGAATCGGAACAAGAACGTCAGTAGCAAGGTTGAAATGTGACTTCCGTCAACGTCGGCATCGGTCATAATGATAATTTTGTGATAACGAAGCCCACTGACATCGAATGCATCGCCAATTCCTACACCAAATGCTTGAATCATCGCGACAATCTCTTTATTAGCGAACATTTTATCAAGACGAGCACGCTCAGTGTTAAGCACCTTACCACGAAGTGGCAAAATAGCCTGTGTTTTACTATCACGGCCCTCTTTTGCAGAACCTGCCGCCGAGTCACCCTCTACAATATAGATTTCACTGTCGCTTGGGTTCTTACTTGAACAGTCGTATAACTTCCCAGGAAGCCCCATACCATCAAGTGCACCTTTACGAAGCACGTTATCGCGGGCAGCGCGGGCTGCTTTTCGCGCACGAGCAGCAAGCAGTGCTTTACCCACAACCTTTTTGGCAACATCAGGGTTTTCCTCAAGATAATACGCAAAGTACTCGTTCATTACTTGTTCAACGTAACGACGGACCTCTGGGTTACCCAGCTTGTTCTTGGTTTGTCCTTCAAACTGAGGATCGGGAAGCTTTACTAAAATAATTGCAGTGAGGCCTTCACGAATGTCATCACCAGTCAGGTTCTCGTCTTTTTCTTTCAAGAGGCCGCTTTTGCGCGCATAGTCATTAATCACCCGAGTAAGTGCTGAGCGAAATCCAATAAGGTGCGTTCCGCCGTCTGGCGTTAGGACGTTATTTGCAAAGGGTTTTACGAGTTCAGTGTAAGTTTCATTATATTGAACCGCAACTTCTACCATCGACTCTTCAACTTGCTTTTCAACATAGAAAACACTGTCGTTAAGGACTTCTTTTCCAATATTTAGGTGTTTTACGTAGCTTTGGATACCACCCTCGAAGTAAAATGCAGCGCGTTCGTCGGTTCGTTCATCAACCACGCCAACGTAAACACCTTTTGTCAGATAAGCCTGGTGCCGCAAATAGTCGACCACCCATTTGTAATCGAATGATGTTGTTTCTTTAAAGATAGTTTCGTCTGGGTAGAACGTAATTGTCGTACCGTTCTTGCGATCGGTCTTTCCTACTTTTTTAAAGGGTACTTTAACACCGCCACGTTCAAATTCAACCCGGTATAACTGACCCGCTTTGACTACTTCTGCAATTAATAATGTCGAAAGTGCGTTCACAACGCTTGAACCAACACCGTGTAAACCAGAAGAGACCTTATATCCACCACCACCAAACTTACCACCAGCGTGGAGAACAGTTAAGACAGTTTCAAGTGTACTGAGCCCTGTTTTTGGGTGCTTATCAATAGGAATACCACGACCATCGTCGCTAATTGTCATGCCGCCATCGGCAAGAATTTTCACATCAACGCGTGTTGCATAGCCGGCAATTGCTTCGTCGATAGAGTTATCGGCAATTTCTTTAATAAGATGGTGAACTCCATCGAAACCGGTGCTTCCGATGTACATTCCTGGTCGCTTACGGACTGGTTCGAGCCCTTCGAGTACTTGAATTTGCGATCCATCGTAAGCAATGTCAGTTTTTTGCGTAGCCACTATTAATTTCCCCTCACTTTCGGCCTTTTCGGTCGTTTTGACTGCTATTAGTATAGCGAAAAAGTTTTGTTCACGCTAGGGGTATTGCATTGAACATATTTCTTATGCTAATCTGGTGCATAAGAGGTAATCTTTAAAAAACAAAATCGTGTTTAAAAAAATAGTATCCAACTTATCGTTTAGTCCAGCTCTCGTCGGTCAACTTGCGTTTTATGCAAAGCGCCTTCGGCGTGAACAAGCAACCCGTCGTCTCGGGTTAATTTTCGTCGCGCTTGCATTAGTTGTTCAGTCATTAGTGATGTTCCAGGCACCGCAATCTGCCAATGCAACAACTTCAAATGACTTTGTAGCTGGCGGCCTTGGGCTCGGGAGCAATCGTTCACTCAACAATTTCCTTCGTCCCTACGATAAGAACACGAATAATCTAAAAGATATTTTTACGAGTATGGGAATTACCCGCAAAGAAATTGCTGCAGCAAAATTTGATTCATGGATTGTTGGTGAAACATATTCATGGGGACACAACAAGCGCCTCAGCGCAGCGCAAGGACTCACACCCTTTACGGTTAACAACTCCGATGGTAAAAAGGTAGAAACTGTCTGGGCGGTAAAAGCAAAATACTTAAATGGTGCAAATACCCGCATTTATGGATGGGTCGGACAATCGAAAGCCGTTGGTTGGTTCGCAATTATGCAGGTATGTGGAAACTTAGTCACAAAATCTATTCCAAAACCAGTCCCACCGGTTCCTGAAAAGTGCCCGTACAACAACGCTATCCTTAAAAATGATGAAGATTGTGCACCGTGTCCAGGCAATAGCGGCCTTTGGATAAAAGACGAAACCTGTATTCCAGAAGTTGTCCAAAACAAAGAAACGACCAACCTGTCTCAAGGCAACGTAGATGCAACCACCGTCGTTGCTCAAGCCAGTGATCGTCTCAACTTTACACTCACCGCAACCAACAGCGGCCTTGCGCCAACCGATGTGCCCCTTGAAGACGATATTACCGACGTTCTTGAGTACGCAACCCTCACCGATCGTGGTGGCGGAACGTTCGATGAAGCCACAAATACACTCAGCTGGCCAACCATCACATTAGCACCAGGCGAAACGCAGTCACGAACCTTCTCAGTGAAGCTCCTCAGTACTATTCCATCAACACCTGTTGGTGCGTCCGACCCTATCTCATACGACTGTAAAATGTATAACACTTTCGGGAGTCTCGTCACCATCGATGTAGAATGCCCGCCAGAAAAAGTGATTGAAACTGTTACCACTGAACTCCCGCGAACAGGCCCTGCCGAGAACTTTATCTTTGCAGGTGTGGTACTCGCGCTGGTCGCCTATTTCTACCTTCGCTCTCGACAAATTGGCACAGAAGTTCGTTTAATCCGTCGTGATCTTAATGCAGGAACAATATAATGAGTAGCCCCGAACAAGAAAAAGGACCAGAGAATAACATCGAGACACCAAAGGTCTCGGCAGAACAGTACGAAAAGTCGACTGAGTTAGCCGAGCGCAAAGCCGAAACAGTTGAGAGCGGTGAAAAAAGTGAAGAAAAAGCCCGCGTAGAAGCCCTCGAGTCAGCCATCAGCGTTGAAGCCGGTGGTGCTGAAAAAGGCAAAAAGAAGCCCAAAGAAGGCCCCACTGCTCGTCGTAAGGGCACAATTAGCAAGAAAGAACGTGACGCAAGCTACAAGAAGCATATGAAGCACGTCCAAGAGGAGCTTCCGGCTCCACAACGAGCATTTAGTAAAATTATTCATGCGCCTATTGTCGAAAAAGCCAGTGAATTCCTTGGCGCAACCATCGCCCGCCCTAACGCAATTCTTGCTGGGGCTGTTGTTGCCTTCTTCTTAGTACTCGCAGTCTACCTCATAGCAAAGAACCTTGGGTATGTCCTCTCTGGATTTGAAACAATCGGAGCGTTTATCGTCGGGTGGATTCTTGGTCTTATCTACGACTACTTCCGTGTCATGATTACCGGTAAAAAATAAGCTTCGCTGTTTTTTCTTAGCGAAGCTTAATGTGCATTTCATCGTCCGAGTCATCACTCGACTCGCGAACATGAAACTTCTGAGGATCACTTGATTGAGCGGGCGCTGGTGCGTCCTCTTTTTTATGCGGTGCCTTCTTTGCTGGGTGCGGTGTCGGCTGGTGTGGTTTTTCTTGCGGTTTCGCTGGGGGAGAAGGCGCTGGTGCAGCCGTTGGACCAAACGCAGGGTTTGGCGTCTCTTTAGCTGGTGTTGTTTGTATGTTCTGTCGTTTTGCCAACCAGTCATCAAGGAAGGATGAACTGCCGCCAGGCGCTGCTTTTGGCGCGCCACTTGGTGTGGCACTCGGTGGCAACGCATTTGCCGGACCATTCCCCTGTAGGGCTGCCATCCGCTCTTGCTGCGCTTTCTTGAGTGCATCCATTTTTTCTTTACGAGCGGCATCACCAGCACCAAGCCGTGCAAAGATGTCACGCTCAACTTCAGCCCGAGGACGGCCATACTTCGCTGCTGAGAGCTTCTTCAGTGCATCACGCAGTTCTGGGTTAGATTGTCCCATCGGTGGCACCAGCGACATACTAAAGGCTGCTGACGGCACGTTATTAATCATCACCGAAGCAACTGTTTGAAAGTTTGGTAGCCGGGTTAAATCTTCCGCATCAAATGTTGGTGAATACTTCTTCACCAAAATCTCGGCATCAGTAATACCAATACGGCCACTAATCACCGTTCCGATGTTTCCAAGAATCGCTTCGCGGATTTGATCAGTGAGCTGGGTCATAAATTGATTGGCAAGAATAAGACTCAGACGATACTTACGCGCTTCAGAAAGGATACTCGCGAAACTATCAGTGGCAAAGTTCTGGAACTCGTCTACATAAAGTGAGAAATCGGTCCGTTGATCTTCAGGGGTGTCCGCCCGTCCCATTGCTGCCGCCTGAAACTTCATCACAAAAATCATTCCGAGCAGTTGTGAGTTCAACTCTCCCACTCTCCCCTTTGAAAGGTTCACTAGCAGGATTTTTTTGTTATCCATAATGTCGCGCAGATCAAACCCACTCTTCGTTTGACCGATAATGTTACGCATCATCTCATTCGACAAGAAGGCTCCGAACTTTGAGACGAACCACCCAAGCACTTCCGACTTGTTCGCTTCACTGGTTTGCGCCATTTCTTTATTCCAGAAATCAAGCACGGTGCGGTCGGTGACGTGCTTTAACTTTTCATCGGTAAATGACTGGTCGTTAAACACTTGCGGCACATCAATAAAGGTAGACCCTGTTTCAGTATCGCTCATAATTGTTAACGCAGCATTACGGAACCAGTGTTCATAGCGTGGACCAATAATTCCCGTGTGGCCTGGGTCGTAGAGTTTATAGAGCATTGAAATTGATTCTTGAATTAAGAAATCGCGCTGATCTTGATTGTCGAATTCAAACAGGTTCAACCCTACTGGCATTTCCATATCGCCAGGGTTAAAGTAGATTACGTCTTCAACGCGTTCTTTTGGCACCATTCCTAACAACTCTTCGGCCGAGTCACCGTGCGGATCAATAAAAGCGAACCCTTTGCCGTCCATCATATCTTGAAAAGCGAGGTTTTCGAGCAGCTTCGACTTACCTGTACCAGTTTGTCCAATAATATAGGAGTGTCGTCGTCGATCGTTGTTCCCGAGGCGAATTGGCTTTTTAACGCCACGGAACTCGTTATAGCCGAGCAAGAACCCTTCCTCCATTACTTGGTTTGGACCATCAACCTGCTTGGCTGCCTGCCGCTGCACTTGTGAGGTTGGGATAGTGCTCTGATTTGGTAAGTGAAATAAGGTCGCCAGCTCAACTGTATTGAGAATATTGTCCTTTACCCCTTGTGGGAAAAAACGAAAAATATACGCCGTGACAAACTCTTCGATGTTCTTACTCACCGTAAATTTAAAGCCGTTATTTGATGAAGAGTCGAACAACGAAAAAGACGACACGACGTTATTAAGAAGTGCTTGTGATTTTCCGGCAGTATTTGATGACGCGACAACACGAATTAATGTTTCGTACCCAGGATAGCGCGTCTTATCTTCGATCGATTCAACTAACCCTTGTTCCAGTGAACTCAGTTGCTTGTCTTCTGGTTTTGCGTCGCCCGATTCTGGTGGTTTCCATAGTGCTTCGGAAATACCTTTCACATTGAGTGCGCCGCTAAAACCAGTTTTGACACCTTTATTCTTCTTAATTTGCTCCGCAACACTGACGGCTGCTTTTGCCCAGCCTGGTTGGGCGGGTCGAATCATCATTTGAATTCCAACACCATCTTCACGTGATGCCGAAGATAACGCATTCAGTAGTGCCCGCGTTGCATCACGCTTCGCTTCGTTATACGTTGCAATAGGATAAGCAAAATTCTTTTTTAAGGTAAACTCACCGCCAATAGTGCCACTCATGCGGCCGGCTGGGTTGAAGATGTTACGCTCTGACACTTCTTCAAGGCGCGCCGATGGGTAGGCCGCCGCGACTGCTTGCTGTATAACGTCGATGAGGGCAATGGGCGAGACAACATAATAATGAACCTGGCCTTCATGAGCCACCATCTCGAATGAAACGTGACGCTGACCATACACACGACTCTTCATTCCTTTTGTGACTGTGCTCGCAATAATGTTATACATTACCTGTGCCTGCGAGAGTACTTCTTCTGTCAGATCACGCTCATCACGGCCATTTCCTTCAAGATCGTCGCTCATTGGTGGGATATGAATATAGAGCGGTACCATTTTCAGGCCCCGTTCATAATTTTTCGCTTCGCGGAGCACGCGGCGATATTGCATATACACAAACGTCAGTACACCTGCAACCAGCAGGCTGATAATTAAAATGGTAATAATGAAGCCTATCATGTGTGTATTACCTCTTGCTGCCCATTATTCGGCTGCACCGAGTTCCTTACCGTACCGTTTTTTTAAATAATCATGTTGAAGTTGATTCACTTGGGTTGATCGCTGGTAGGGATCGTCCTTTGTGCTCGCGATAATTTGTTTAGCTTTATCGACCCATTCCTTTTCAATCACATCTTCATCGGCGGCGACCAGAGGGCCACTCGCGGAAACAGGTTGCGCATCGTCGACTGGGGGCGGCACTGGCACAACAGGGGCACCCTGCGCGGCGGCATCAGCGACAGCAGCGTGCGCTTCGGCTGTCTGCTCTTTTCGTTCGGCACCAGATTCAATTCCCCCTTCAGGACTCGGTAAGATAGGGACACGTTCTTGCTGCGGAACCTGAGGCTGTTGTTCTTGCCCTACTTGGTGCTCGCTATTTGTCTCTGAATTTTGGGGCTGCATATCTGTCATTATAGCATAATGCTCATGCGAAAATGGCGAGTTTAATAAATTCTTTTGGTGATGTAAATGCAGCCGATAACTTCAAAAATTGTTACTAAGGCAAGCTCATAAATTCCCACCGAACCAACCGATTGAAGCCCGATCAGCATCACCGGTGCAGCGGCAAGAATTGTTGAGTAGTAATATGCACGACGAAATGAAATTGCCTGTACCGGTCGACGTGCCGAAAATCCTGCCGTCAAAGAGACGATCAGGCGGCTCACTCCATACAAAAAAAAGCTTATCACTCCAAGGAAGGAGCAATAAGCGGAAATAAATATCAAAAGGAGTCCAAAGGGACCGGCTGAGGCTGGTGTGGTTGTTATCAGCATCAGTGTAAGCAAGCAGAGGCTGACTACAGTTATAATTGCGAGAACTCGTTGAAGCATATTGTTTACTACTATACTACACAAGCATAAGAGATTTCACCCCCTTTATAGGGTGCCCGAGCAGTACGCTTATACGTCCAGGTTGCAGCAAACGCCGAAAAAGTAAACTATTGGGCGTGTGAACCGAAGGACAGCGTACCACTGCGGACTATCTGACCGCTCCCGAAATATCGGGGGCAACCGTGTGCTCGAACCAGCGTTCCACGATAGACCTAGAAGTCTCACGCTTCCTAAAAGAAGGAACAAGGATTATCTAGGCCTATCGGTACTAACCGGTGCAAACGCCTTGCGGCGGAGCATCGGTTCGCAACAGGGCTGGAGAAGACTACGAACGTATTACTACATTCAAAAGGTACAAACCAATCATGCAATACAAGTACTACAATCATGGCCAAAGTCTTACATCCTTGTTGTTAACGAAACCGTTTTTCCGTCGAAGGGATCAGTGGCTACTGAGTTGAATTGTTAAGGTGTGCTGGTGCGTTTTTTTGGTGCGTGCGCTTTTGTTTATGTTTGTAAAAGCATGTCGTTAATATAGCATAAGCATCTCTTTCGGTCAATGGTTCTGGGGTGTTTTCTATAGGTAAGATATACATCGATATTGAATTGTTGGATATATTAAGGTGTTAAATGATTAATGTTAACTTAAATACAACGTTGTTTATATGACTTTATATTGTAAGAATTTTTGCTACGTATACTGTTTTTGACTCCACCCACCGCCTGCTACTGAATCGTCGAATCGCAATTGAGTCTTTCTGACGTATATATGTATCGTGTGTGATTACATGATCATCATCGCCCACACTTCATGATTTTTTTTGTGTAACGCAGCTGCTTATGTGATGTATGCGACCCGTCCATTCATGTCAGAAATTTCTGAGTTGATGTTTTTGGTGCATGCGCGGTATTTTGCAGCTGAGTATTTTTTATATATGCCCAACAAGTCCATTCGTCCATGGCGGTGCACTCAGCCAGCATTTATTGACCATTCGCTGAATATGCTGAGAACGTCATTTTGTTCGTATCATTTTTGTACCTCGTCGCTTTTTCCATATTTATACATAGACACCTACTCGTCATAGTTTGCCGCCGCGCAGTGACAACATGGCAGCTCTTTTTGGCTTGCCGACAAATCACTCACCATCTTTTATCGCACTCTATAGGCTTTCTATAGGCTTTTCGTGTGGTCATCTTGCAATATGATAGTTTATTCATCTCCCCCACTTTCGCCTAGTGTCACGACAATGATTGACGACACTATATGGCAATTTTCAGTCAAAAAATGGCTGTATTTCTATGAAAAATCTTCAAGAATCTTATTGACACAAGCGCTTTGAAAGCATATTATAGGGGTAGTTCTTGAATAAAAAAGTTATCCAGCCGTTAAACGCTCGAAAACAATAAATCAAGAGCCCAAAACAAAAATCAAGCAAAAAACTCCACGAAAATGACCGTTCCTCGCAGGCGGTCATTTTACTTTTTCTATGAAATTATCCTCAGACAAACAAAAACCACCCATGGCTGGGTGGCAATGAATCAATCGTGGTGGAGCTGCCGGGTACTGCCCCCGGGTCCGATCGGTAACCTACTATTCGTCTACAAGCGTAGTCTGATTTATGGCTTAACGACCAAATGAACTGAAGATCAAACAAAAATGTCCACTGTGTCGCGCTGAAAAATGTCCCCTTCGGCTCCAGCTGCCAAGCACAAAGGGTAAATAGCATGTTTTATAACACCGGACTCTCTATGCTATCTCAAGAGAATCGATGGCTCAAATGATTAGATTCGAGCTGGCGCAAAAGTAAGGACTTGGAAGGCAGATGCCAACTGAGAAACCTTAGCTTTTACTGTTGCAACAAAGTTTGCAATTAAAAAAACACCGTACGTGGTGTAGCGGCTTGCGAAATAGTCTGTTAAAGTCCGCTCGTCGAAGCTATATCAGCCCCACGACCTCTATTATTTTAACATTTTTTAAAGAAAAATACTAGACACTAGAAGAATGATAGCAAGCGTTCCCACTGCCGCCTTATTTGGCTATAACGGTGCTCGTGTCGATGTTGAAACCGACATGAAACAAGGATTACCCGGTATTCAGATCGTTGGCATGGGTAATAAAGCCATAAATGAAGCCCGTGAGCGCGTCAGAAGCGCGATACGACACTCTTCCCTCGACTTCCCGACTATGAAGCTCACGATTAACTTGGCACCCGCAGAGCTCCCTAAAGATGGTGCTCACTTTGACCTC
>Ga0136601_1000896_pt1 | contig 11018 bp, 11 predicted proteins | sample AntRauMFilla2699_FD_181020 | JGI IMG/M metagenome (GOLD analysis project Ga0136601, IMG submission 181020) | Saline lake microbial communities from Rauer Islands, Antarctica - Metagenome Filla 2 #699 | ecosystem: Environmental > Aquatic > Non-marine Saline and Alkaline > Saline | place... | reverse complement strand
ACTTTAAAGTTTCAACCATTTCATCTGGTGTTGCCACTTGTGATAGTAAATTTGCATCTTCTTTTGGTTTAGTTGTGTCGGCAGATACTTCCAGTGTATCACTGTCATCCAATAGTCTGAGTTTCTTTTTAAAACTATCCAATCGTGATAATCCCAATGATGCGAATTCAAAATTATGATTCTTTAATGATGCGACTATAACACCTTCATCATCATTGTAACCACGAACACCATGCTCATCAAATATTAACCCCTCAATACCAAAATTATTTGATAACCTGACAGCCTCAATTATAATATCGGTTGTTTTTTCTGATAACTTCATCCAAATAGTCCTTCTTCAAATAATATTTTCTTTTTAGTTGGTACTTTAATACCTGCGGCTGATATCATAATTTTCATTTGTTTATCAACTAACCGCTCTATCTGTGCATCCTTATCTATAATTGGTACAATATGATCTTCAAACCATTTAGGTAGTACTTGCATATCTTTTGGAACTGCGATACTCTTAAATTTACCAATTGGTTTTTTAAGGTAATATATTTCCAACTTATTACCGGATGAAATCTGTGGTGACTCTTTATCCTTGTATAATTTAAGGCACGTGTTCCAAAATATTGATGCTGCTACGTGTCCGGGCAATCGTAGGTCCGGTTCTTTGGCATTATATCTAGCAGTGTATGTTTCTAACTTAGTAATGCCTTTTGGTAGTGCTATATCACGTATGTTAGCACTTATATCCTTAAGATCATCTTTATAAAATACAATTTCTTTACCTATTATATCCCAATCTTCACCTTTTAGCAACCTCTTTATAAAATTAGTCAGTTTCAATTTTATGGCTTTAGGTAGAGTTGTCTTTTTGATTGGTACACCCATATCCTTTAATTTATCGACAGGTTTACCATCATCGTATACAACGTTTAGTATATAATACTTCTTCTTGATATAAATTCCACGATCAGATACTACTTCCTGTTCAGCCTCCATGTAACTATCATGATGCTCATCACATAAAAAATGCGTAGACATAAATGTTGGGTATGTTTCGTTTACATAAGTACATACATCTTGAGCAACTTTAAGTGCATCTTCTGGGTTGGTTTTATATGTTTTAAAGTAGATAGAGTCGGTATCACCATATACTATACTGTCAGCTTCTAAATCATACTCACCATTAAGTTTTAATGCTATAGTTCTACCCATGTGGTAAAGTACTTCACGCCCTGATAAGGTTGTTGATTCTGCTAATCTCACATCATAAAATTTAAAATACTTATTACCACATGCACCATACATTGAATTAAGTTGAATTTTCTTAATATACTGCATTCGGTCGTAATATTCAGCTTTTAAATCGTCCCCTTCTCTTTTAGCTTCTGCCATCTTTCCTTTGAATTCTTTACGTTCAGCAAACCATGTACTTAATACTGAAGGGATAATGCCATTTACGTTTTGGTCATATACCGTACCTAATGCACTAATACACCAGTTCTTTTTTAGTAAAATTTTATTCCATTTTTCACCAGTAGTTCTTAAAGTATTCCCATTAGATTCATCGATGAATGTGACCATTTGTTGTGTTAAGTGTACTATAGCATTGTATGCGATTTCCCTTTCAGCGAATTGACCTCTAATTGTTTCTGGACTTATATTTAATGATATCATTGTCATGGGATATAGTGACTTTAAGTCAACTGATGCCGTATAATCATGCATCCCAGCTTTAGGATCGATTACTGTAGCACCACTATATTTACCCATTGTTTCTTCTGGTGGGGTATGATCACCAACAATCATCCCCTGTTGATGACATGAATTTATTATTGAACATTGAGATATTTGTATAGTGCCTAAAACATCATCAATTGTACATGTATTCATGTGAGACATTTGTATAGCCAGTTGAATATATTTCTTAACGTCTTCTAGACCTTTAAGGATTTCGGTATCTCGTAGATTGTATCTCAAGAACTCTTCAAAGTCATCATTATATAGTTGATGCAATGTTCCAGTATATGATAACTTCTCCATACCTTCTAATTCATCTTCTGCGACACTTTCTAATGCATAACTAGGCTTATTGGCCATTTCAAAGTTTTTATATACTTCTAAATAGTCTAATGTAACCCTACCTTGTAATTTAAGACGTTTTTGCATTCTTCCAAACTTCTCAACTTCTTGATAGTATGGTGTACCTGCGTCAGGAAAACATAACTGATTACCGGCATTCTTTGATATAACCATATTTGCACGTTCATAAGTATATGGTACGTCAAAGAAATCAGAGTTCCACCCTGATATAATATCACTATCATAAATTTCTTGAAAGAATCGTTTTAATAAATCACGCTCATTATCAAATAATACAATTTCACCAGCAGATGTAATATCATTCGGTAAATCATTTACAGATATACCTGCCCTGCCCGTTGGTGGTACAGCAAGTACTACTGTCTTACCTGAATGGTAATGATATAATGCTATTGAATTTATAGGAGCATATGGGTTTTCAGTACTTGAGTATCCAATTTCTGGGTCATAATCAACCTCAATATCAAAAAATGTTACATTTAATTGTCCAATGTCAGCCCCTAGAAACTGTTCTGAGAGGATTTTATACATAGGTTTGATATCGGATTCATGGATATCAACTCTGGCTCTCTTGTACGCCTCGACAGCCTCATGGAAGTCTTTAGGGGTATTAAAGTCCAAACGATCAAATGTATCACCAATAATATTCGTATGTGATCCATTTTTATCAGGAATGTAGAAATAATACGGTGCATCGTAATCATGATAGCTACGACGACCATCTTTATTTCTAGACCATACTCTTACAGTCTTCCTATAATCTTTAAGTACTGCTGATATGTAAGTCAATAATTATACCGAAGCATTATCGTCTGGTAGGCCACCATCACCAAGAATGGTTTCACGTACAAGTTCAAATACACTTTGCTCTGCGGTCATTTCTTGATAGTCACCGTCATCAATAGCTTTAACTAGTTTATTGATTAGTGCTGTTGGCATTGCGTATGTTTCTTTAAGATCATCCTTAATGTCTTTAATCGCAGCTTGGCGATCTTTAATCATTTGATTCTGTCCAGAAATTTCATTAATGCAATTTTTGATCTTGTCTAATTCTTGTGGGTCACTAGGAAGTTGGAAATTACTTATATCACTCATATTATTCTCCTTATTAAGTTTTTATGAATTGTTGTAGCCGAATATTATAGCATTATTTTAGAATAATGCAAGTGGTTTAAAACCAATCTTTATACGATCCGGTATAGTCATCCATATTATACTCGAATTCACTGTCAGTAATCAAGTGACTTCTAATAATATTGAGGTTTCCTGCGGTGATATTTGTTATTGCGTGTGCAAAATTAGGGCGAGTTGGGAATATTAGCACTGTTCCACGTTCAGCGTTAAATCCAAATCCATGAGTTGGGAATTCTAATTTACCACCCCGGAATTCGAATTGTTCATCAAAATCAGTTTCATTATTATAATCATTAAGAAATGTTAAAATTGTGAAATCATAATTTTTCACACGTTGCCATACTGGTTTCTTACCACGCTTTGTGATACGCCTGTAGCCTTCAGATGTTGCTTTGTTGTTTTGGTATCCTTCAGGGTACCATTCGAACATAGGTGTTGTTTTGCTTTTAATCTTTACATCATAATGCTGCTCTATTACTGGAATTAGTTGTTCGACTATAGGTGATATCCTAATTTCAGATAAGTTGTTTGCCTTATATGTTACGGTTGGGATTCCCAGTTGGTTTAAATTTGGGCTAGTATGCTTTAAACGCTTCACCATATCTTCGCATTGTAGTGGGGATAAAACTTCCTTAACCACTATAAATGGTGATTTATGATCCATGTAAACTCCTATTAATTATAGTATATATTTATTTTATAAAATCAGACTTTTTAATACACAACTTTGGGGATTCATTGGAGCGTTCTAATACAAATGGTACATTATTTACCTGTGTTCCATTTATCTTTATATTTAGATTAACAGTTGCAACACCATTTTGCTCACATAGATTCATATGTACCATACGGTCATTAAATTCAATCCTACCAGTACCACATGCATCTTTAATAGCTTCAAAATCTTCTACAAAAAATATATTTTTATCAGAGTCTACCATTTCAAATTCAAACTGCGGTGAACCACTGAATGATTCTACCATAAGACTATTGACCAATTCAACCTTGGCAGTCTCTACCTTTGTATCACATGCACATGTTGATGATTCACATTCACAGTCTTCAGAATGGTCATGTTTTTCTTTTTTTTCTTTAAGTACAAAATTAGATTCTTCTAAGTCTAGACTGTTAAAGAAATCCAATAACTCTGTGGTATCTTTAAATTGCATTACTTATCTCCACGTAATGCCGCATTCATTCTAGATAAACGCTTTGACTGTGTTTTACGCTTAGTAAATTTACTCTTTCTTACACGTTGTCCTTTTTTCATTCTAGCAGACTTCTTACCAATACGCACACGTCTTGGGTCTTTTCGAATACCACACTTTTCAGGTGATGCTACCATTCTACCAGCTTTTGGTCCAGATGTACATCTATATTGTCTCTTAAATGTGTCACCATATCGTTTAAATTGACGATCAACCGACTCTTCAATTACATCAAAGTCAAAAGAACCTAAACGATCATATGCTTCATCAATTAGTTCATCAATTGTCTTAAGATCAGCTTCATCAACCTCTTCATTTTCTGAGACAATAATTCGCAATTCATCTATCAGCTTATAAGCTTCAAGTATTTCACTTTCAGCTAACTCAATCTCCGATAGCAGGGTCATTGCGGATTCATCTAAGTTAGTAGATTCCATAACTGTTTCACTTATCATTATGTCAGTAAGTTTCATTATATTTCACCATTCCTATTATTTTGATTATTTTGATTATTCTGATCTAAATCGTCAGGATTTTGTTCTTGATCTTGTTCTTGATCTTGTTGGGTTTTATCGTAAGTTGCCCTATTACGTGCAGCTCTTAATTTAATTTGCAGTTCACGCATCGCAAGCTGCTTCTCCTTATTCTTAAGACTCTTTGTTTCTTCACTATCACCCGGATCAATTGCATACTTTAAAGGTACAACCTGCATCTGTTTACGAACAGTAGCTACGGTATCATTAGGGTCAATTTCCATTACTATGCTTTTAAATGTGTTAGAAAATCCTTCACCTAAACCCTTTTTCTTCTTATAATTAAACTTTGCAATATTCGCTAATTCCTTTGCACGTTTTTCCTTTTCCTTTTCGGCATCCATTTCGGCCTGTGCTGCTACCATATCTTCCTGTGCTTCCATTTCCATCTTAGATGATGTTAATGCTGCTTTTGCTTGGACAGCTTTGGCCTTCTCAATTTCGGCATTAGCTTGTGCAGTTTCCTTTTCATTCTGTGACTTTAACATTCCCAATACTGATACTAGCAATGATTCTTTATCTTCTTCACCATCCCCAAAATCGTCACCCATATCTTCATCATCTGGATCAAAATCATCATCATCACCATCACCATCTTCCATGTCATCACCACCATCAATAGATGGGTCCATGTTATCGGTTTCTTCATCGCCCATATCACCTTCAGAGCCAAAGTCATCATCACCCATATCCTCATCATCACCCATGCTATCATTTTCAGGTAATGATGATGTTATTTCATCAGCGTTATATACTGCATCTTTGGGAATTGTTGGGAATTGTGCATCTATAATATTAAAATTGTCTTTAAGATCGTATAAAAGTTCAGCCAGTGATTTATTTTCACCTCGACCAGTTTTCTTATATTGCATAACATCCGCCAATGTTTGTGCTACTGTTCGCTCTAGGTCTTCACTTTGCTCGATAGGGATTGTAATTACCATAATATTACCATCATCATCCTGTACACCATATGCAATAGTGTCAGACATTTCGTGGCCAGATTCACCCTGTGCTGCTTTAAATGTGCTTGTAGCATTATCTAATTGATATTCGAAGTTGGCAGATTCATCTATCTTGTTGATTGATGATGTAAACATTTTACTTACATCTTTAGGTGCATATGCGTTCTTAACTCCTTTATAGAACTTGCCCATAAAGTCCTTAAGTGACATTCTAGACTGAGCACCATCTAAACTCCTAGAGGGTGCAACTGCTATAGAACCCGCACCAGTTGAACCTGCGGCTGCTGTTTCATCAATTTTTTTCATAATAATTCCTTGATTCCTTTACTATATTTAGCATTATTGGTCTAAATTGCTCTATTATTTGAATTGATCATTTTCAGTTAATAATTTAAATTGTATATTTCTTTCTTGACACCATAATTCAGCAGCTTTCCATTTTAATTGATTTTTTTGGTAAACCGAGTTTTCATACATTTTATTTCTGGTATTTCTAGATTTAGATGGCTTAGTTTGTTTTGCTGGTTTAATTTCAATTAGATATTTTATTATTCTTCCATCAGATATTTTACATTCCATATACAAATCAGGGTAATATTTAGCCGGTCTAATACCACCATTATTTGCTGGGACTGCATATGGTATTACTATTTCCTCGGATGACCATTTTAAAACATTCGGGTTGTTGTCACAAAACTCAAAAGCATCTAATTCCCATGATGAACGGTATACGACATTAGTATAATCACCGTCATATTTATTACGGTTTTTTACTTCATACAACCCCTGTTTCCAAGCCATAATTTACCTATATTTATAACCCTATATCACCGAATGTTATGGGAAAATCTATATCTATTTCCGGTATTTCAAGTCCTTCCGGTAATGGGTTTGTAAGTGGTGGTAAAAAGCCACCACTCTGTAATGATCCAATCGTAGACAAAACCGAAATATCTGGTATAGTATCTAATCTTCTAAATCTATTTATTAGTCTTTCAGCGTCACGTACCTTAGATAATACTCTACCCAATGTGAAGACATTTGATGCTGGGGGTGCTGTGCTCAATTCTGGTGCATTTTCTGCTCTGGGTGAGTCAATGTAAACAGAATCATAATTAAAACTCATCATAACTGTATTAACATCCGATTGTGTCATGTCTAGTTCATCAAGAGTCATGTTTGATATTTTTGGATTAATGAATTGATATTCTATATATTGAATATTATTTGGGTCATAACCTCTAGTTCCTTCAGTTGATCCCTCATCACCACGTCGTTCTAATTGTGAGTAGAACCAATGTCTAATACTAATATTTTCGATCAATCCAGATTCACCACCATCTGCAATTCCCTGTAATGGTCCGATAGAACCAGAACCACCTGCGTAATTAGTACCACCACCAAGATTAAAGTTCATATTTTGTGGACCTTCTTTCCCAGAGTATATAGTGTTTGCTTCCTCTTTACGTTTAGATGCTATTGGGCTTATTGATTTAAGATATAGTTCATACATGTTATGGGCATAGTTAGATACATCATCATAAAATGTTAATGTCATAGCACCATAGTCCATTTTAGTTGCGACTTTAGTTCGATAGTTGTAGAAATTTATATCTTGGTAATTAATTGTTGGGTTTGGCCTTGTTGCTTGTTTAAGTGCAAATGTAACTTCATCCGACATTCTAGAGTCATCTGATTTTACACCCGTAGTAATACTTTCAATATCAATAGGATTACGGAACTTAATGGTCATGGTATAATTAAATTTTAATTTAGGTCGTTTAATTGTAGCAAATTGATCTACAATATGTGGAGCGGTTTCTGGACCACTAAAATCTAATAATCGGCTTATAGCATTTCTTGGATTAGATGCTCTATTGCTATTTCCACCATCCTGTATATCAGCACGATATGATAATGTTGTATTCTTACGCTTTGCCATGTTTTTTCCTTATATTTACTATATTTATAAACAAAGAAGGCCCGTATAAAACGAGCCTTCTAATTACTATCATAACTAACTATGATTTATTATAGTATAAATCCTTCATCAGTAGAACCAGCACCACCAGTTGCCTTACCTGAAACATTATCAGGGTTGATGTTCTGGCGAGCATGGTCAAATCGAAGTGTGATAGTTACTTTAAGTGTTTCACTTGTAGTATAGTCTACGTTTTCATAGTCAATATTCTGAATAAAACATCCTTCAATGACCCAAGTTTCAACGATTGCAGTAGAACCTTCAAGTAAGTCCATACGAACAGCAAACTTGTAATCCTGACCTGCTGCGGCAGATGCCAATCGAGGGGAAGCGTTCAGACCTATAATATTCTGCTGTAGTTCTAACTGTTCCTGTAATGCTGAGGTTACGCCACCATTAATATCATCTTCAAACTGAATATCAATTGTTTCAAATACGTGCTTACCAGCAACATACACTTTAGAGTTATAACGATCTAGTACAACTTCTTCAAACTGCATTTTTGGTCGAGATGCATTTATAGCATTAGTTCTCAACGGTTCTTCATCACCAGCGATGTTCTGGAAGGTGATTGCCCACTTGTGCTTAAATCGTGGGTGGGAAACCCCACCACCATCAACACCAATATCTGTAATTAAAGCCATTTGTATTTCTCCATAAAGATTCTAATATCATAATTATTTATAAGTATTGTGCGTTGTAAATAAATTATTTTGATATTCCATCATTTTCAATATTAACAATATTCTGTATTGTTGTTTCATCTAGTTGAGGCTTTGTTCTATTTTCCTGATATTCTGGATTTAAGTACCAAAGGTTTCTACCCGCGATAGATTCATGCCATATAACAAGGTTATATCTTTCATTATTTGACCAATCTCTCAAAATTGCCCTACACTCTCCTTCAGTTACAGGTATTTTCCAGTACTTCATAGTTTTTTCATTCCATTCATATGTAAGTTCAATGGTGGAAAAGTGTCGATGAGGGCTAAACTCTAATATTTCAATCAAAGTCTTTTCCTTTTTGGGTAATAGAATTCTACGTTTATCATAAATTGCAGTTAAATCAACGGGTGCAATTTTAACTCTATTTGGGAATATGAATTCCAGAATCCATTTAATGAAATCTGTTACTACCTTTACTAACCCTGTTTCAATCACGGCGTTATCCTCATATGTGCCTAATAATATTTATAAAAATAGCACAATTTAATAGATTTATGCATTGATATATAAATACATGTAGGAGAAAAATATGAATAATTTGCGAGATTTTATAGCCACTAAGATAATTACTGAAAGTTCTGCGGAATCAACAGTTGATCTTATATATCAAAAAATGCTGGATGTCTTAGATCATGCCCATATTGATTATAATGAAAATGACATTAAATTTCATCTTGGTAGAGTTGTAAAAAATAGTTCATTTGATCTTGAATTTTGTATCCGAAAAACTGGAAATAATTCAGTTCGTATGGGTAAAAATAAATCTTCTGGTAATTGGACTATAGTGGTTGATTGTGAAGAGAATGTCCCAAGTCGAATGGAAATAGATACATTTCTATCAAATGATTCTAAAATGACCAATCAAATAAAACAAATGATACTTAAGTATGTTAATGAGTATAGAACTGGTGATGAACCTTCAAGTCGTACAAAATATGAAGATGAAACTAGAGATAATGAAAATTTCGAAGAAGTCTATGAGAAAATTATCAGTGAACTTAGATGTCGATTAGATGATTGTGAAGGGACACTTAAAGAGCTTAATAGCAATCTTGATACTGAAAATGTTAGTGTTAGAGAAACCACTAAACTTGCCATTAAAAATGTTGCTAAAGAAGCATTCGGTGATAACCTTCATGAGTTTAAGAAGGTTGTGCGGGAAGTAGTCGGGAACTATGATAAAGGTCTTACTAAGGAAAATAAAGAGAGGCTTCATAATCGTCTTGAAAGCTTCTATGACCAAAAAATAAAACCATTATTTAAATCATAAACAATATTTTAGACATAAAAAAAGGGGCTTAAGCCCCTTTTTTATTTATCCGATATATTAACGGATTGTTGCATCAGGTCTAGCTATAGTTAGATTTACAGTTACAAATTCTGTAGATGTTACTGGCTTGATAGCTATATCAATAACCAATTCACTATTTGCTATTTGTGTTGCTGCGTTATTAACTCCATCAACACGTGTTGCGAAGTCAAATAGTGCTCTACGGCCAACTAGTTCACTTAAGAAGCTATCTGTTTTAGATTTGGCATTCTGGCGAGTAATACCATCATTTGGCTCATACAGTAGATCAAAAACTCTACCACGAATTTCCCTACGAATATATGCAACCAATCGAGATACGTTAACACGATCCAACTGTGTTGATGATGATTGTGTTGTGTTCTGACTCATTAGAACTATACCACGATTTCTAACTCGTGTAAAGTAGTTTATATCAAGTGGGAATAGTGTATCAGCAATGCCCCTACTTATATTATCCTCAACAAATGTTGTTGCAGTACCTAAGTTACCAGTAACATAACCGATAGAGTCTAGGTTGTTAGCAACTGCACGTTGTGGTCCAGCAACTGCGTACCAAAGTTCAGCATCACGATCATTCAATGCAAATAGTCGCAATGCGGTAGAAGCCGCAGATGTTAAAATTTTAGCACCATCAGTGTTAGATGATAATCCATGTGGGTAGAAGTAAGCTACCAAGTTACTGAATACTTTATTGTCATTAGCCCACTCAACCATACCATTTGGTCCGGTCGGTGCACGATCAACTGGAGTATCACCAATTACAAATACTTCATTTAATTGATCTTGTGCTAGTGATAATAGCTCATCAGTAGCTTCCCAATAACCCGGAGCACATACCAAGTTATATTCGAACTGGTCAGTTCTTAGAACACTGTTTGGGTTATTGATAGCTGCTTGTATTTGCTGTACAATACTTGCTCTTCGTGCGGCATCGTTAGAACCTAATGAAGTACTGTTACGAAATTCTAGAGTGTTATCAAAATCTGATGCTGCCGCTATAAGAACACCTTCCGCTTCAGATGATGTAAATTCATCTGCAACAACTGCTCCAGCCGACCAGTT
>Ga0136601_1000895_pt1 | contig 11019 bp, 12 predicted proteins | sample AntRauMFilla2699_FD_181020 | JGI IMG/M metagenome (GOLD analysis project Ga0136601, IMG submission 181020) | Saline lake microbial communities from Rauer Islands, Antarctica - Metagenome Filla 2 #699 | ecosystem: Environmental > Aquatic > Non-marine Saline and Alkaline > Saline | place... | reverse complement strand
AAATGTCCGCCAAACTACAGGCGAGATGAAAAGAAGATATGGTGACTATGGTATAATGGTTATTACTCGGGTTTGTGGTACCTGCAATTCGGGTTCAATTCCCGATAGTCACCCCATTTAGTGCTAGCACGAGAAGGTTCGTTTCTCTTGTTTTCAGTATAAATAAAAAAACACTTATTAAATAGTGTTTTTATTTTAGTTTGCTAGATAGTATATGGGGGTATATACTATAAACATGAGACAAGAATATAATAAAAAATATATAAATAGATTGAATCGTATTGAAGGGCAAATCAGAGGATTAAAAAAAATGATTGAGGAAGATAAATATTGTATAGATATCATTAGTCAAACATCTTCTGCTCGTTCTGCATTAAAAGGACTTGAAGACTCATTACTAGAGCAACATCTTTCTACTTGTGTAGTATCTCAAATTAAGAATGGTAAGGAACAGAAGGCTGTTGAAGAGATTATCAAGGTTTATAAGTTAAAACGATAATATGAAAAATACATACAAAATTTTTGGAATGACCTGTAATGGCTGTAAAACTAGCATAGAAACTTCTCTTGGAAATATAGTAGAAATCAAAAGTGTTTTAGTGGATTTGGGAAAAGAACGTGTTGTTATGGAAATGGAAAAGCATATTCCCTTGGAAAAATTACAGAAAACATTACTAGCCTCAGGTCTTCATTATACTATTGAGACCTATGATGAAAGTAGTCTAACTGCAATATCTGACCATTCGGTCGAAAAACTAACACATCTGTCTAAAGAAGAGAATGGTATTTTTTACTGCCCGATGCATTGCGAAGGAGATACAACCTATGATAAAAAAGGAAATTGCCATGTGTGCGGAATGGATCTCATAGAGCAACCTAAAGCTAGAGAAACAGTGCAATACACCTGCCCTATGCACCCAGAAATAGTAAGAAATGCTCCAGGGCCATGTCCTATTTGTGGAATGGATTTGGTTCCTATGGAACCAACCGATAGTGAGGAAAATAAAACATATAGAAGACTACTTAAAAAAATGAAAATAGCAGTATCTTTTTCATTACCAATTTTTCTTATTGCTATGGCCGACCTACTTCCAAATAACTTTTTGTTTGATATTATGCCGCAACAAAATTGGAATTGGGTCCAATTAATTTTGTCATTGCCTGTAGTGTTTTATGCATGTTGGATGTTTTTTGAGCGTGCATGGATATCAATAAAGACCATGAACCTCAACATGTTTACTCTAATTGGAATTGGAACAGGGGTAGCATGGCTCTTTAGTGTGTTTGCAATGCTTTTCCCAGATATTTTCCCAGCACAATTTATGACTGAATCAGGAACAGTCTTTGTATATTTTGAAGCGACAACGGTAATTTTAACGTTAGTGTTACTCGGGCAATTATTAGAAGCTCGTGCTCACAGTCAAACAAGCGGAGCCATAAAAGAATTATTAAAATTAGCTCCGACCGAAGCTGTTTTGGTGACAAAAGATGGAGATAAGGTAATTTCAATACATGATATTAAAGAAGGTGATTTATTACGTGTTAAACCAGGAGGTAAAATACCTGTTGATGGAAAAATAACAGAAGGCCAAAGTAATGTTGACGAATCAATGATAACAGGAGAACCTATTCCCGTTGATAAAAATATTGGAGACAGCGTTAGCTCTGGAACGATAAATGGAACAAAGTCTTTTGTAATGATTGCAGAAAAAGTAGGGTCAGAGACCCTACTGTCGCAAATTATTCAAATGGTAAACAATGCGAGTCGCTCAAAAGCTCCAATTCAAAAATTCGCCGACAGAATATCAAAGTATTTCGTTCCCATAGTAATAGTTATTTCAATAATTACTTTTATTGTGTGGAGATATTTAGGTCCTGAGCCTGCAATGGTTTTTGCTTTTATTAACGCCGTAGCAGTTTTAATTATTGCATGTCCGTGTGCACTAGGATTGGCTACACCAATGTCAGTCATGGTTGGAGTTGGTAAGGGTGCCCAGAACGGTGTATTAATAAAAAATGCCGAGGCATTAGAGAATCTCAGCAAGGTGGATGTTCTCATAACTGACAAAACAGGTACCTTAACAGAAGGAAAACCGTCAGTAGAAAAAGTTGTAAACCTTTCAGGAGAGAATGATCTAGATTTGTTGATGTATATTGCATCAGTTAATCAACACAGCGAACACCCATTAGCAGATGCAGTAATAAACTATAGTAAAGAAAAAAAAATTATCCTAAAAGACCTGAGTAATTTTGAGGCAATAATGGGAAAAGGAGTAATCGGTGTTGTAGACGAAAAACAAATTGCTGTAGGTAATAAGAAATTAATGGATCAGGTTGATGCTCATTTACAAGATAAATTAGAAACTAATGTTCTCTCTGAACAAAAACTAGGGAAAACAGTATCATATATTTCTATTGATAAAGAAATTTTAGGATATGTAACAATCACAGATGCAATCAAGGAAACCAGCAAGCGTGCAATATTGTTATTACAAAAACAAGGAATAGAAGTAATAATGTTAACTGGAGATAATAAAAATACAGCAAAAGCTGTAGCAGATGAATTAAATTTATCTAGTTTTCAAGCTGAATGTTTACCAGAAGATAAATTGAATATTATAAAAGAACTACAAGAAAAAGGTAAAATAGTAGCAATGGCAGGAGATGGTATAAATGATGCTCCTGCTCTAGCTCAGTCTGATATAGGTATTGCGATGGGAACAGGCACCGATGTAGCAATAGAGAGTAGCGAAGTAACTCTGGTGAAAGGAGACTTACTCGGAATAGTAAAGGCAAAAAACCTAGGAACAAAAGTCATGAAAAATATAAAACAAAATTTATTTTTTGCCTTTATCTATAATATATTAGGTGTCCCAATTGCAGCAGGAGTATTATTTCCTGTGTTTGGCATATTATTATCACCAATGATTGCAGCCGCTGCAATGAGCTTTAGTTCAGTTTCGGTAATAGCTAATTCATTACGTCTGAGAAGAATATCTCTACTTGTTGCTGACGAATTAAAGTAGTTATTATTAAAATAAATATTATGAAAAATTACGAATACACAAAAGAAGTAGCAATTTCTTTCCGAGAAGCTGTTGCAAAAACAAAAGAAGAGTTACAAAAAGAAGGCTTTGGTGTTCTTACCGAGATTGATGTAAAAGAGACCATGAAAAAGAAATTAGATATTGATTATGAAAATTATATTATTCTTGGAGCATGTAATCCACAACTCGCACACAGAGCCATCGAAGTAGAAAAAGAAATAGGTCTTTTTCTACCATGTAATGTAATCATTTATGAATCTGATGAGAAAGTATATGTGAGTACTATTCTCCCTTCAATAATGATGAAGACTGCTGAGAATGATCTCTTGGAAGAAATAGCTGATACTGCTGAGGATAAATTAAAAAATGTAATTAATAACCTTAACTAGTATATGTTTAAAAGAATAACTATAGGAATAGTTCTATCCACTATCCTCCTGACATTTGTCATTGCCCAAAGAGCATTTAGTAGCATTGGTAAAACGGAACAAATAGTTTCTACCTATCAACCATCTAACAAAAAAATTAGCCCTAAATTAGAAGAGATGGTTTATGAGATTGAAAGTGGAAATACTTTTAATGGTATTTTGCAAGGAGTTGGAGATGTATCTAGCGATGAAGCCTTGTCCATTACAAAAGAAGTAAACGAAATATTTGATGTTAGCAAAATAAAAGCTGGTAGTTTTATGAAATTTCTTTTTATAAATGAAGCTTTTGCCCAAGTAACATATGACATTGACGACGAAACAATGATTATTGTGGAAAAGAATGAGGAAGAAGTATCTATCTCAGAGGAAAAGATTAAATATGAATTAAAAGATGCTCAATCTGAAACAACGATAACATCTTCACTTTACCTTGATGGAACATCTATAGGGATGAGTAATAAGGCAATTCTTGATCTCGCAAGTATTTTTTCATGGGATATAGATTTTGCAACTAATATTCAAACGGGCGACAGTTTTAATGTAATTTATCAAAATCGTTACCGCGACGGTGAATTTGTCGGAGTTGGAGATATTTTAGCTGCTCGGTTTACAAACAGTGGGGTAGATTATTATGCTTTTTTAGTGGAACAAGACGGAGTAAGAAATTATTATAATGAAGTTGGAGAATCAAAAGAAAGACTCTTACTGAAAACACCATTAAACTACTCTCGAATTAGCTCTAACTTTTCCTACAGTAGAAAAAACCCTGTAAATGGTAATTTTGCTTCTCACAGAGCCATTGATCTAGCTGCCCCAACTGGGACACCTATTGAGTCAGTCGGTGGTGGAGTTGTTGAATATGCAGGTTGGAATGGTGGTTATGGTAAATATATACGAATACGTCATGGTAATGGTTTTAAAACAGCATATGCACACTTATCAAACATAAATTCAAAGGTGGTAAAAGGTGGAATTATAGAACAGGGTCAGCTCATAGGGGCTGTTGGTTCAACAGGTAATTCAACAGGACCACATCTTCATTATGAATTATGGAAAGAAGGAGTGCCAGTAAATCCATTTACAACAGATTTACCTGGTGGAGAAGCTATAACTGAGGAATTAGAGAATGTATTTCAAAGAGTATTAAGTCTATACATTGATAGACTATAAATAAAAAATCGATTTCTAATAAGATTATCACTATCATGGTAATAATTATGCTAGTGTTATATCAACATGGATATTCTTGCACATGGGGTATATAATCTTGCACTCCAAAAAAATATAAAAAAGAAATCAAAAAAAATTAATACCTGGGAAGCTATTAGTTGGGGTATATTACCAGATCTTATCCCTTTTGGGATACCTTTGCTATTTGGATTATTCTCAGGAAATTCTTTTAATCACCATAGCGTTGTTGGAGGATTTGATATCGCTAGAGTACTCTATCCCTTTACTCATAGTTTGGTAATATTCTTTGGAGTATTTTTAGTCATGTATGTTATCAAAAAAAAGTGGTACCTACCTATGTTAGGCTGGGGACTTCATGTTCTTATGGATATTCCGCTTCATACTCCTGAATATTTTCCAACACCATTTTTGTTTCCTATCTCTGATTGGACACTACCATTTGGGATAGCTTGGAGTACGCCATATATCTGGATCTCTTTGTGGATTTTTGTCCTTATTTGGCTTTTCCTTTCTTATAGGAGAAAAAAACAATTATAATTTGAGATATTATAAAATCTCAAATATGCTAATATTAACGTAATTATATGTTTTCAAAAGTATACAAATATATAGGAATATTCATCATAGCTTTGGTGATGCTAGGGCATCACTCTCTTCAAGCACAAGCTATGGGGGAAATGCATCATCATACTCTCGCAGATACATGCGAGAGCACTGAGTGTCACCACGAAATGAATATGGAAATCTGTGAAAAAATTCAAGGTGATGAAATGTATGTTTCATCACAGTTTTTTACACTTCCAAATATTTCTAATTTTGTAGCTGTAGAGTTACAAGAAAGATTTTTTACACTTCCTACGTTTAGAAATACTTGCGAACGCATACCTATTTCGTATCAGCAATTAGCTCGATCACACCTCTCATAAGTTAATTTATTTTTTATAAGATAAATTAACCTATAGCATGAAAAAAACAAAGAAAAATAACAATTCCATTATCTACATAGTGGCAGTTATTTTAATACTTATTCTCGCGTTCATTTTTAGTAAAAAATCAAAACAAAATGAACAACAAGCAGTCAATAATCTTTTTGATAAAGAAATTATTCTTGATGTACAAGAATTTAAGGACCAAGGAACTGAACATATTTCAGGGTCTGGTAATTTTGAATACAATTCAAATCCACCAACTTCAGGGCCACATTATGGACAAGCTCCAAGGTGGGGTTTCTATCCTGAACCTATTGATGATGAGTCAGCTCTGCACGCAGTAGAGCATGGTGGTATTTGGGTAAGTTATAATAACCTTAATCAAGATGAAATAGATCTCTTGAAAGAATTTGCAAACACCAATGCACAGTCAGTTATCGTAACTCCACGTGATCAAAATAATTCACGTATTTCAGCGGTTGCATGGACTAAAATCGTAGAATTTGAAAGCGTTGATGTTGAAGCTCTTCAAAAATTCCTTCTTCTTAATAAAAACAAAACACATGAACCATTAGCAAGATAATTATAATAATCAAAATTATGAAACAAAACAAAACAATAATCACCATTATCATAGCGGCAGTATTGGTCGCTGGGTCATTGATATTTCTTGGTTTACGACTAGGAAATGACTCTGGATCTACTAACCAACTAAGTTTCGCAGAGCAACTTGAAGATTATCAAAAACAGCAAGAGCAAGTTCAAATAGAAGCTCAAGCACAACAAGAAAAACAAGCTGCCGAACAGGCTAAAAATGTAATTTCCCCAAATGATGATGACTATATTCTTGGAGATAGAGATGCACTTATTTCAATTATTGAATACTCAGATTTTGAGTGCCCATTTTGTAAACGATTTTCACCAACTCCAAAACAAGCTCTTGATGCAAATCCTGGTTTAGTCAATCATGTATTCCGTCATTTCCCATTGGATTTCCATGATCCACTAGCAACAAAACAAGCTCTTGCTTCTGAGTGTGTAGCTGATATAGGTGGAAATGATAAATTCTGGCAATATCATGACTTAATTTTTGAAACAACTGATTCAGGTGGAAATGGTATGGAAGTTTCAGAATTAACAACTCTTGCAACAGAAGTTGGAGTAAATACAATTGAATTCCAAGCATGTCTTGATTCTGAGAAATTCTTAGTAGATGTACAAGCTGATATGAAATCAGGAGTTGATGCAGGAGTTACAGGAACACCAGGAAATATTATTCGAAACAACAAAACAGGAGAAGTTCGATTTCTACCTGGAGCATATCCAATTGAAGCAATTCAAGCGGCTATTGATGAATTAAAATAATTACTATGAATAAAATAATTATAGGAATAATCGCAGTTCTAGTTTTGATTGGTGGATATTTTATGTTTACTAACAGTAAATCAGATGAGTCTGTAATATCTAGGACTAGTCAATCAGAGGAAATTTTAGCATCTGGAAATGGAATGTTGGAACTATTTGGAGAAAATGATTTTGACTTTGGAGAAATTTTGATGGCAGGTGGTGATGTGAAGTATAACTACACCCTTAAAAATACAGGAGATGGAATAACAAAAATAACAAACATTCAAACAAGTTGCATGTGTACAGAAGCGAAAGTTTTTGACATACAAGGAGAATCTGTTGGTGTGTTTGGTATGGGAGGCTCACATGGCGCAAATCCTCAAATAAGCCTGGCTATTTTACCAGGAGAAGAAATTATCGTAGAGGCAACATACGACCCAATGGCACATGGGCCAGACGCAACTGGCGAACTGGTACGAGAAATATTTATCAGTACCGATACAAATGAAGACATAAAACTGAAGTTTAGAGGAAATGGCGTAAGTGAATTTTCTCAGGTTGAAGGACCGTCTCTAGCTTTTAATAATAAAGAGTATGATTTTGGAATCACGAAACAATCTCAAGGGTTTTTGGAAACTAAATTCGAGGCAGTAAATAATGGTTCAGAAACAGTCATTGTAGAATCGTTACCAGCTTCTTGCCAATGTGTTTCAGCAACGATAGATAAGAAAGAAATTCCCGTAGGAGAAAAAGCGACCATTACTGTAGTTTTTGACGCAAATCTACATCCAGAACCAGACGGAAGATTTTTCAAAACGATAGAAGTTGTTTCAAATATTAAACCATCCCCTGAGATTAAAATATTTGCAAATATGGATTATGATTTGGGAATGGATAAATTAAAACTTGCAGTACACGATGATAGTGACGAGGGGCACGATAAAACAAATTCAGATGGACACCACGACGCAACGTTTACATCTATATCCTCAAAACAACTAAGTACGATGCTTGAAAATAAAGATTTTGTCATGATTGATGTACACACACCTGAACAAGAACATATCCCAGGTACTGATTATTTAATTTCATATGATGAAACAGAGAAGATTGTAGAAAAAATACCAAGTAAAGATGCTAAGGTAGTACTGTATTGTAGAAGTGGAAATATGACAAAAAGTGCATCAAAAGAACTTGTAAAAATGGGATACACAAATATCTATGAATTAGAAAACGGATTAAACGAATGGAATGCAGAAGGTAGAGAGGTTTTACCAAAGGGTTCTATTGGTGAATTGAAACAGTAATGAATATAGATAAATTAAAAAGAACATTCGCCGTACTCACAATGACAAGTGGAGCTTTTCACTTAATCATTGTTTCTATGATGCACAGAGAAAACTTTGTTGAATTATGGTTTTTCAGTGTATTTGGGTTGATTCAACTATATTTGGGATCACGGTCTAGCAGTGAAAATAAAAACGTAAATTACTTTACTGGAGCAATTATTGTTAACGTTATTTTCCTCACCCTGTGGTTATTGACGCGTATATTTAATGCACCTTTTGCTACGTATTCAGAAGCAATAACTTCTTTTGATTCCCTTATCGCATTGCTTGAAATAATAAGTATCTACTTTGCTATCAGAATTTTTAAGGGTTATCATGTCGGCATTAAACCCATAGCTGTTATATTTATGATTTCTTTGACTCTTGGTATTACAAATTTTGCGGCAGCAAAAGCCTCAGAGAAGGTATTCAAAAGTATTCCAATGTCAGAATATGCACATAAACATTCAATAATGAACATGTTCAAGGCGCCAGTAAATACAGCAATCAATACCTCAACATTTAATGTTATGGGGATCGATATGTTAGAAGATCAGGCAAGAGAACATTGCAAAATGAGTGGTATGGAACAAATGGAAGTATGTCAGCAGTTTTTAGAGAGTGCTGAAGCAGAGATACCAACGGCTATTGTCCCAGGAGTACATGACAACAGTGACGGTCATCACAACTAATTAGAAATTAAACAACAAAAACTATGAAAAAAACTATTTTAATTATTGCAGGAATTCTTGTGATAGGTGGGGGTATATATGCATATACACAAAATAATTCGACTGGTTCTAACAATTCTCAAGCTCAGGAGAAAACTATTAATCTGATGGGAATTGAAATGACAGAGCAGCAGGCAAAAGATCATTGCAAGGTAATGCCAGGTATGGCTGGGTGTGAGCCTTATATTAATTAATAACATGAAAAAAATATTATTAATATCTGGAATTGTAGCAGTGGTAGCTGTCATTCTTGTTTCATTACCTAATGCAGAGAAAAAAACTAACAGCTATGCCTTCTCAGAAAAACAAATAAATAAATTAGAAACAGCAAGAAAGTCTGAAGTTGTAGAACTAAAAGATGGTGACACCTACGTCATTGATGCAACGATTGTGAAACAAGAGGTTGGTAATCAAACCATTAAACGTCTGGCATATAATGGTCAGATTCCTGGTCCAATATTAAAAGCACCACGTGGATCAAAGGTAACGATTATCCATAACAATAAAACAGATGAAGCAACAGCCTTGCACTCACATGGACTGCGGGGTGAGTCGCGATACGATGGTGCAGCACCATTAACACAAGATCCTATCAAAGTAGGCGATTCATTTACCTACGAGCTGGAATTTCCAGACGTAGGAGTGTATTGGTACCACCCACATGTACGAGAAGACTATGCTCAGGAAATGGGACTGTATGGAAACTTCATCGTTGAAGAGGAAAATTACTGGGGGTCAGATGCGCAAGATCAATATCTTATCTTTGATGATTTTGATACCGATGGGGTATTTTCTCCAAACGAAGAAACTCATACCTTGATGGGGAGATTCGGAGATAAACTTCTAGTTAATGATCAAGAGACCTATCAAATGGATTTAGAAGCAGGACAAATTGGACGAGTCTTTATCACTAATGTAGCAAACACCAGAACCTTTGATATAGAATTTGAGGGAACCGAAATGAAACTGGTTGGTGGAGATAATGGACGAGTTCAAAAAGAAGTTCTGGTTGATAATGTAATCTTGGGAACCTCAGAACGTTCAATCATTGAAGTTCTCTATGATACGCCTGGAACCTATGCTATTAATCACCGAGGTGAAAAGATGGGTGAGGTTGTCGTAATTGAATCTACAAAAGATTCTCAAAAATCATTATTTACCACTATGCGAACTAATGATGAGGATTATCAGTTTGTTATTGATAATCTGGATTCATTCCTTGCCCGGGAACCTGACAAGAAACTACGTATTGATATTGAGATGCGTGGTCAAATGGCAGAAATGATGGCAATGGGAGTTGAAGAAATTGAAAAGGATGGAGAGACTGCTTATCGAATGATGGGTCTTGAATTAAACCTCGAACAGGCTCTTGAGCATTGTGGTCTTATGGAAATGGTAGGTTGTGAGGAACTTATCGAAGAAAACGGTGAAGGGGACGCAGAGGAGGAGGATGGTATTGAATGGGAAGACGATATGGCGATGATGAATGCTATGTCTAATACTGAAAATATCTCATGGAAACTTATCGATGAAGCTACTGATAAAAAACCGACAATGGATGATTGGAATTTCAATCAAGGAGACTTCGTAAAAGTGCGAATCTATAATGATCCGAATTCTATGCACCCTATGCAACACCCGGTTCATTTTCATGGGCAACGATTCGTTGTATTAACTCGCGATGGCAAAGTGAATGATAATTTCCAATGGAAAGATTCAGTATTAGTACCAACAGGGCAAACGGTTGATATTCTTATTGAAATGACAAACGATGGAGATTGGATGGCACATTGCCATATTGCAGAGCATAATGCCGCAGGAATGATGTTTAACTTTAAGGTTAACTAACTATAAAAACCACTATAATAGTGGTTTTTATTTATAAAGGTTCTGAAAGGTACCCCTTTCTTCAGACAACTATTCTATGTAATTATTAACTAATATATAATATTACATATGGCAAAAAAGAAATTCAAAGTTTCAAGGGAAATCAAAACAGAAACCATTGATCGCATAAA
>Ga0136601_1000891_pt1 | contig 11055 bp, 13 predicted proteins | sample AntRauMFilla2699_FD_181020 | JGI IMG/M metagenome (GOLD analysis project Ga0136601, IMG submission 181020) | Saline lake microbial communities from Rauer Islands, Antarctica - Metagenome Filla 2 #699 | ecosystem: Environmental > Aquatic > Non-marine Saline and Alkaline > Saline | place... | reverse complement strand
ATAAAAGGGTCGGCACTAACCTATACCGAAATGGATGGGAATTTAACTTATTTAGAAACATTATCTACGGGAGTGATAGAACTCACTCAATATACGGTAGCTACTGTACCAACCGCATCAGATTATAGTGGTGGTATGATAGCTGTTACAGACGAAACTGGGGGTTATACATTAGCGTTTAGTGATGGAACAGATTGGAGAAGAATGAGAGATAGTGTAATAATATCTTAATAAAAAACAAAAGATAATGGGAAGAGGAGAACAAGCAGGAGGAAAAGTAGGGAAGTTAAGTTTTAAAGCTATTTTACAAAGATACAGAAGTGTAAAAAATGGTACACTTGCGGTTCCAAGTAGATTAACAAGACAGCAATTTATAAGCAACATTTTCAATGGTGTAACAAATTCTCCTGGAAAGGCAAAAAATATGAAAAGCAAAGTTGTTAATACCAGCGTTATTGTTAGCGTATTAATTGACGGAGGAATTGGCGGTGGTATATAAAATAAAAGAAAATGGCTGAAAATATTAAAATAGAAATAGACTTAGATGCTGGTAGTTCGTTAAAGACTATGGGTGAATTAGAATCTTCTGTAGAATCTATGATGGATGAACTGAAGAAAACTGATGTTGCATCTGATAGGTTCAAGGAGTTATCTAGTGCTATAGCAAATTCAACTTCCAAAATAAAGGATATGGAGCTTGGCTTCGAGGGCCTTGATATGGAACAGAAATCATCAGAGATGGGTTCTTTTGCTGCAGGTATGGCTGACACAGCTACTGGTGCATTAGCTTTAGGTGGTGCTCTTGGCATAACAAGTAAGTCATCAGAGAAGATGATTGAGTCCTTGGTTTCTGGTATGGCAGTTGCTCAAACATTTAGAGGTGGGTTAGATGGTATTATATCTGCTCAGAAATTATTAAGAAATACAACCGTTTCAAGTACTGTTGCACAGAAGGCTTTAAATTTAGTTATGAAAGCTAATCCTCTTGTGTTATTAATATCACTTATTACGTCAGCTGTTGGTGCGTTGGCTATATGGAATGCTACGTCAGATGATGGTGCTAAATCTACAGAAGAACTAACTGAAGAAATGAATAATCTTAATAAGGCTTATGAAGATAACATTCAGCTATTAGAAAGGTTAGCTAATGAGGATAATATTGAAGAGGATTTACGTAACAGAAGTGAAAAAGTTAGAATAAATACATTAATCCTTGAACAAGAAAATAAATTAGCTGAGTTAAAAAGGAAAGAAGTCCCTAATGTAAATGCTATAATTGCTGTAGAAAAAGAATTAGGTAATTTAAGAACACAATTAACAGCTGAGAATGTAGATCATCAATTAAGAAGTTTCGATATATTATCAAAAGCTGAGGATAAAAGATATAAGGAAGTAAATAATCTGATAAAAGAAGTTGATACAACAACAGAAGAAGGCGTTTCTTTATACCAAAAACTGGATGACGAAAGAACGGCTTTATTTGATAAATACCTTACAAGAAACAAAAGAAGGGTAATATTAGAAAAAGAATTGTTACTTGATTTTGAAAAAACACAGAGTAATTCATCAAATAGAGTTGCCGATTTAAGAGCACAGAACCATATCAAGACATCAAAGAACCTTCAAGAGTTAGGTACAATGGCTGTTAGGGTTGCAGAAAGAGTTGGTGGAGCTGCCGAGTCTGTTGCAACCAGTTTAGTTTCATCAGTAAGTTCAATTGAGCAGTTCATTGAGCTAAGGGATATGATGGATATTCAAGACCCGATGACTGATTTAGAATTAGTTGAGTCTGAATATGAACAAAGGAATTTAATAATTCAACAAAAATTAGCAGATGGTATAATCAATAAAGAACAATTCAATCGTTTGGAAGTAATGAACGAAAAGAAAAAAGCAGATGAAATTATTGATATTGAAAAGAAAAAAGCAGAAGAAAAAAGAGAGATAGCATCACAAACTATAAGAGTTATATCACAAGGGATGGATGCGGTAGCTTCGTTAATGCAAACTTCAAATCAAGCAGAGATAGAAGCTGCTGAGGGTAATGAAGCTAAACAAAAGAAATTAAGAAAAGAAGGATTTGAGCAACAAAAGAAATTCCAAATAGCGTCCGCTGTTATGGGTATGGCACAGGGTATAATATCAGGTTTAGGAGCTCCCTACCCAATGAATATAGCGATGCCTATTATAGCTGGTGTGACTGGGGCTGCACAGATAGCTAAGATTGCTAGCACAACATTCACAGGTGGTGGTGGAGGAGGTTCAACACCCACACCTTCTGTATCAACCGCAGCACCAAATATCAGAGAAACTCCAGGAGTTAATCTATTCGGACAAGGTAACGAAGGCTCAGAAGGTGACAGCTCACAGTTCAACAGCCAAGAACAGGGGCAGCCAAATCAAATACAAGCGGTAGTTAGTTGGTCAGATATTGATGCGGTTCAAAATAATGACAACAACATTCAACAGGAGATGCAGCTTTAACAAACAAACGTGTGTTTAGTTACATTTAATAAAAAGTATAAATTATGATAGAATTAAATTTTAAAGATTACACCGTTAAGGTGAAAAATGAGGCAAGTGAAATCACTCTCGATGAACTAATTAAAGTCACAAATGTGTTTCGTGATGAGAAATCAAATATAAAAATTTGGTATAATATATTAGACATTCTTTCTGATGATGAAAGATATGTAAATATGTCAGATGATAGTTTGTTTGATGTTGTAGGAAAGTTAAGAATCAACTCAGAAGAGTTCTTAAATGACATTAAGATTGGTGACAATACTTACAGCTGTGAGTTCGATGGTGATAAGCCAAGACTGAACTTGTTTTACTTATCGGAGTTAGAAGATTTCATTAATAAGAATCCAGATGCTTGGATTAAAGATGCTATATGTTTGCTGTTTAAAATAGATAAAAACACAAAAGGTATAAACGAAGCATTAACTGCTGACATCGTGATTCCATATATCAACTACATCAATGATAAGCTAACAACAAACTTCTCTAAATTGAAGGACTTGTTATCGGAATGATGATGATTAAGGATTACATATCCATTTCCCAGATAGACACTAACAGCAGCATCAAGAGTTTGATGTTGTATGTTAGTGTCGTAAACAATATTCCCATAGAGGACCTGTATGAGATCGACATTGATTCATTGGTAGAAAGATATAACAACAGCCCATTCGACTTAGACAGCAGCGCAAGCAAGAAAGCTATAGAGATATTTGGAAACACACTATATAAAGTAGAGTGCAATAGCATAACGCTTGGTGAGTTCATTGATATGGAGCACTATATTTCTGAAGACTGGATATCAAACATTTCTGAAATAGTGGCAATACTATATAGAATTGCAGAAAAGGAGCCATTGAAGAAGCTTAAATATGAGGAGTATTCAGAAATCAACATTGATGAAAGAGCAAAGTTAATATTTGATGGTGTTAATATAAATGACATATATGGTTCCATAATTGAATATGTTGAGTGGAGAAGCAATATATTCAACTCATATACATTTTGGGATGATGGTTTAGATGACATTGACCCTGACGAATTAGAAGGTGAGGAGAAGGAGATATACGATGAGGAGATTGAAAGGATGGGAATATCCAGAAAAAATATGTGGGAAGATATATTATCAATGGTGTCTGATGGAGATGTTACAAAGTACAACGACATACTTGGCACAAACATATTCTTGGTATTTAATACTGTGGCAAGGAAGATTTCAGATTCAAGGAAAATAAACAATTCAAACAAATAACAACATTATACATTTAATAATGTACGATAAAAATTAAAACAAATGAGAAAAACAGATGTACCTGTATATGAGTTAACGCTCAAACCACTTGAAGAAGGTGGAATGGAGGCTTCTGGTTTTGATAAAATCGCTTATGTTGACGAGCCAGCAATGGAGGAGATGGGAGTCTACTTATCGACTGATCAAGTTAACAAGCTATTCAAGTTTTCGAATATGGAGAAGCAGCAAGTAGTTGCACCTTTACTTATCCCTTATAAAGAAATTGATAGAAATGATAATGGTCATTATAAAATCAAATTCACACCCGAAGTTATAAAAGAACTACAAGCAAGGGCAGAGGCAGAAGGTAAATTATCTGACTTGAACACAATGAAGGACACTCATAAAGGTGGTGTAGCGCCATCTTTTATATTGGAGAACTGGATTATAGAGGACGAGAATGATAAGGCTTACACAGTATATGGCTTTAGCCAGGAGAAGATACCAGTTGGAACCTGGATGGTGATTACCCAAGTGATTGATAAAGATTACTGGGAGAACGAAATTAAGAAGAACAAAAAGTTTTCGTATTCAATAGAAGCATTTTTGAATATGAAATTAACAAATCTACAATTAAATAAAATAGATAATATGGAAAAAGAAAAAGAAGTAAAATTAGCTACTCTTCCAGAAGGAGCTCACGAGATTGCTGGCAAAATCTACATCGTAGATGCTGAAGGTGCAATTGTCGAAGTGAAAGACGTGGAGGAAAAAGCTGAGGTTGAAGCGGCAGAAGAAAAGCCATCAGATGCTAAAGAGGAATTGGCAGAAGATGCTAAGCCTGAAGAAGAAGTGAAAGCTGAAGAAGACAAGCCTGAGGAAGTGAAAGCTGCTGAAGATGAAGTTAAGCCAGAAGAAGAAGTTAAGGCTGAAGAAGATAAACCAGAAGAAGAAGTGAAAGCCGTTGAGGAAGAAGCTGCACCAGAAGGTGAATCTACAGAAAGTGAATCAAAAGATGAAGACAAGTTCGAAGCAATTTTCGAAGAAATCGCTGCACTTAAATCATTGATTTCAGGAATGAATGAGAGTTCTCCAGAAGAAGCAAACGTTCAAATGTCAAGTCAAAAAAATGATGTGGGCACTTCAATATCTGCACTTGCAAATTTGATTAAATCAAACAAATAATAACAATGTACATTTAACTATGTACAACAAAAAAAAGAAACAAAATGGCAACAACATTAAAAACAGTAAAATTCACTAACCTTCCTTTCGAATTCTCAGTAGAGGATTTCAATAAAGGTAACAAAGTTGAATTAGCAATGACAGTAGATACTTCTGCTGACTATGCAACAAACGCAAACGATTACTTTAGAGCAGCAATGATTGGGGAAAACTCAACTCGTTCTAGGTTCAGACAAGTTCTTGGCGTTAAAGACAGAATTAAATTAGGTACTGCGGTATTTGATTCATTGATTAAAGATGGTGCTTGTGACTTTGACCCATCAGATTCTACTATCTCTCAGAAGACATTCGAAGTTTGTCCTCTTATGGTTGGTACATCTGTATGTATTGAAGACCTTGAGACATCATTTGTGTCTGATCAAATTGCAAAAGGAAGCAGAGATTTCTCTGACCAGTTCGCATTTATGAACTACTTCTACGAGACTCTTTCTAACAGTACTGCTGATGAGATGGAATACTTAACTTGGAGAGGTGACTCTTCTGGTACTTTAACTGGTGCTACAGAATACCTTAATACGTGTGACGGACTTGAAGCTAAGTTAACAGCTGACTCTGACGTAATTGATTCAACTGGTAACACAGCAATAAACAGTGCAAACGTTATATCTAAATTAGTAGAAGCTAGAAACGCACTTCCAGTAGCTGTTAAGAACAGAACGGATTTTGTTTATATGGTATCTACAAACGTTATGGAAGCATATATGGATGCAGTGTCTGAGAACAAAGCAAGTGGTCAATACTACATTGAAGGACTTACACCTAACTTCCAAGGAGTTGAGATGTTTAAAGCTGACGGAGCATCTAACGATGTGATTGTAGCTGGTAACTGGAGAAACTTCTTGAACGTTCAAGATTTGCTTACTGATGAATCAGGATTCGAAGTTGTTGATTTCTACAAAACTACTCTTTCAAGAAAGATTGGTGTTAGAACTGACTTTAAATTCTCACCAGATTATATTCTTGGAGAAGAAATTTTCTTCCACAAAGCGTAATAGCATAAGAAGATAAAAATTAAGAAAGCTGCTGCAGATGCAGTGGCTTTTTTTATAATATTAACATACAAAAATTAAAATAAAATGGCAAATTGTAATTCAATAATCGGTGTAGCATACAGCTGTGATGATAACAATGCGGGGGCGATAAAAGCTGCTTGGATTGGAGACTTCAGAGACGTAGTAGCATATACACTTGATTCACAAGACCCTGTAACTGGTGGTGCTGTAACAGCGATGACTATGAGCGGAACCTCAACGTTTGAGGAATTCGTATTCAAGAAAAACACTTCTTCTTATAATGAAAAATGGGTGGGTGATTTAACTGCAGATGTACACCTTTGGGAGCAATCAATCAACATTGGACTTCGAAGAATTGAAATAGCTAAAAGAAACGCTATCTCTGTTCTTGCTGAAGGACGTAGAAGGCTGGTTGTAATAACACAAGACAATAATGATAACTACAGAGTGTTCGGACTTGACGATGGAATCAGACTTTCAGCAATGGAATCTGGGACAAACGAAGCACGTAACGCTGGTACTTTCTACACAATCACATTGATGGGCGAAGAAAGATGGATGGCTTATGATACAGACGCAACAGTAGTTGCATCAGTAATATAAGGTTTATTTCTCATAATTTAAACTTAGAAAAGAGTGGCTATATGCTGCTCTTTTTTTTGCTCTCAAACAATTGAGGATTGAAATACATTTAACAACAAAAGCAATGGCAAATATCGTTCTAAATATGGGGCAGGCTAATACTGTTATAATGACGATCAGTGAGAGGGTCACAATAACATCACCTTTTTTCCTATTCCACTTCCAAAGTAAGTTCAATAATACGGAGCAGCGTTTTTTTCAAGCAACAAACATATCTAATAACAAAATTAGGTATGATGAGTTTGAGATTACAGAGACTTCTTCTCCTAACTACAATGGTGGAGAGGTTGATTTATTTACAGGAGAATGGACATACGATGTTTACCAGGCCTCAGCATCCACACTTTCAATCAGCGGGACAACTGGAGGAATTATTGAAACAGATATGGCAATTGTTATTGACGAAAACTACGACTAATTATGGCATTATTTAATTTTAAAAACAATACAAAGGTAGAACTTGAAGAAGTTAAAAAAGAACTGACTACTGCTAAAACACAGCTTAGCAGTCTTGAGAACAAAAAAACTAACCTTTTACGTTCAATCAGCACCGATAATATGGATTTATCAAAACCATTTATTGATGACCAATTTTCTCGTGGAGTTAACTGGGCATATTTCGGCGAGTCAAACTTGTATCCTCAAATCCTAAATGAGCTTTACCTTAGCTCTCCAATGCACTCAGCGTGTGTTGACTTCAAGACTTGGAGTATAGTAGGAGATGGGTACGAGTGGGCTGATTACGACTCGCTTAAGGCATCAGACAAGATTGCTATTAAGCACTTTGAACGTCACAACGACTTCAAAGCTTCTTTTAAGAAATTTTCAAAGGACTGGGTTAAGCACGGTAGAGCAATTGCACTATTGCATTATGATAAAGAAAAAAAAGAATTTGATTCTTTCAAATTAATTGACCCATCAGAATTGAGAAACAATAGAGAAACTTTATTCAATGATATTAAGTCATATTACTTTGCAAATGATTGGTTACATAGGACTCAAAGAATTGAATTTACACCTTACTCTCCTGTTAATAAGGATGAATGGCAAATAATTGAGATTAAAAACATTGTTGGAGGCACAAGAACATACGGCCTTCCTGACTGGGTATCATCTGCTAACTGGCAATCAGTGAGTGCAGATCTTGGGTTGCTTCATAAGAGTGCATTAGAGAACGGTATTCAACCATCTGTGTTGTTTATGTACCCTTATTTAATGGACGATGTAGAAGAAGATAACTGGGTTACCAATATGCGTAACAACTATAAGGGTGTTAAGAACTACAATCGAGGAATGAAAATCGAAAGTAATGGCAATGAGCAAATGCCAGAGGTTAAAGTATTGGAAACAAGTGACAACCACCAGCTTTTTGAACAAACATCGAAAGAGCAGAAGGAGGAGATAGCGATTTCGCACAACATAAACCCCGCATTAATGGGTGTAAGAGTTGCTGGTTCTTTAGGAGCAACAGAAGAAATTGAGTTCTCTGCAAAGCAATTTGAGAAGATTTGGTTAAACGACAACCGTTCAATCATTGAAGATTTCATTAATGACATCGCAGTTATCTGTGGTATTCCTCAAGAGATAAAAATAAACAAGACTGAATTAACAAACGTTCCAAATGATGTAAAATTAATGGACCAGAAAGCAAATGGAAGGCCACACGGAAAACAAGGTCCAGGTGAGGATGTTGAGTTGCCAATTGTGAATGATAACCTTAAAGGATTAAGTGCCAAGGAGAATTCAGATATGTACAGAATTGTTAGAGATTTCAATAAAGGAAGATTAAATAAAGTAATAGCAATTTCAAGATTAACTGCATATGGAATTGACAGAGAAACTGCAGAAGAAATTTTAAACACAGAAGAATGATATATTTTCAAGTAACAGAACAGTTCATCAAGAACGACACACACATCACACAGAACGTTGATGCTGCTGACATTCAACCTTACATTCAAATTGCAGCGGTAACATATCTGCAGCCTATAATGGGGTATAATTTCTACAATGACATATTAGTTAAATCAGATGCTGGTACGTTATCAACTAATGAGCAAACTCTTGTAGACTTCATCAAGTATATGGTTGCGTTTTACGCTGCTTACGAGGCAGTACCTAACCTTGCATATAGGATTTCAAACAAAGGACCACAGAGTCAATTTGGTGAGTATTCAGCGAGCGAGGGAATCACTGTTGTGGAATACATTAGACGTAACATTGTAAAGTTTGCGAAGCTAAAAGAAGATGAGTTAAGAGCTTATTTAAACGAGAACTACAAGAATTTTCCATTGTGGAAATCAAGTGATAACAAAGATATTAATTTGCCAAACACAAACAAGACGGATAATTATGGAGGTATAACTTCAATTTAAAATTAAGAAATAATGCAAGATTTACTTACACTTATAGCTCAGTTTGGCGTTTTACCTATTCTTATATATGTAGCGTTTAAGTTACACAAAAGAGTGACTGAGCTGAATAAAGAGCTAAAAGAGAAAAACGAAGAGGTTAGGGAAGCTGAGAAGCAAAACGTTTCATTGTTATATAAAGCAATTGCTGCAATTAAAAAAATACAAAACAATGAATAATAGCAAAATACATAAGGCATTAAAAGAAGAATGCGAAGAGCTTTTCATAACTTATTTGAATGGTGAATTGAAAAAAACTTCAGATGAAATAGAAAATATTAAGATTGGACTAATCGGGTTTGACATCAATTCACTAAGATTAAAAAAGGAAGAGCTTTTAAAAACTCTCGATGAACTAGACTAAAAACAAATAAATGAAAGTATTATTTATACCAGGGCACGGAGGAATTATTGATGGTGTTTACCAAACTTATGGAAAGCGATCACCAATTTGGGATGATGGAAGACAATTATTTGAAGGTGATTTCAATAGAAAGATAGTAAATAAGTTAGTTCTTTTATGTGATGATTACAATATTGACTGCAAGAATATAGTTCCTGAATTAGAAGATATAAATCTAAAAGAAAGAGTTAGAAGAGTTAATAAAGAAAAGGGTGAAGATATATTACTATTAGAAATACACGCTAATGCTTCCTCTAGTTCAAGAGCAAAAGGATTTGAGTTCTTCACATCAAAAGGCACATCAGCAAGCGATAACTTAGCTGACGTAATGATTGAGGAATATCGTGATTCAATGCCAGAGATACCTCTTAGATCAGATACAAGAGATGGAGATTTAGATAAGGATAGAGGATTTTACATTATAACGCACACATATTGTCCAGCAATATTAATTGAATGTGCATTTATGACAAACGAAATAGAATGTAAAATGATGTTGGATGATGAGGATAGATTTGTTGAAGCTATTTTCAATGGAATTCTGACAATAAAAAGTAAGTATGGGGCATAAAGGATATAGACAGTGCAATTATTTTGCATTGGACCTCAGTTCGAATCTGGGACGCTCCACAAACAACAAACAACCAATGGCAATGGCTGCGTAAAACGTAAGCTTTGCAAGTCCTCAACAGGGACGTTCATAAAATCTTAGGACTTAATGTCCCCAACAGGGCCGTTATAGTTAAAGTGAAGGGAGGTATCGCTACTTCCCTTTTTTTAATTGACAAACATTTTGCAATATAATAACATTTAATAAAAAAGGAATATGCCAGTACCAACTACTTTAGTAACACTTCACGACGAGATTACTCTATTTTGCCAGGAACATAAGGGAATTCAAAGATTTGAATTTGAATATGATGAACAGCTGCCTAACTTAGCGACTGAAGGCAAGACATTTCCTTTCGTATTTGCTGTGCCAATTGATTTCTCACCTAACGGAAGTTACAACGAGCATACAATTCGCATCTACGCTTACAACAGATTGGACCGAGATAGAACGAATGTATTGGATTCAACCAACGACACTTCGCTTTTAATTTCTGATTTAATTAAGTGGTGGAATTCTTCATCGAGATATAGTGAAATTGAATTGGTTAACCAACCAGTCGCAAGAGCATTGAATAATTCACAGCTAGACTATTTGCAAGGCTATGTAGCAGACTTCACGTTTTCTATGCCTACTTATTCAAGATGTGATATACCTGTCCCAGATGGCATCCCTACAGTTGTCGGTGGTTCAAAAATTATCGACCCATATTTAACTTGCTTAACACTTTCAGGATGTTCAACATTCTCAACACTAAGCAATGAAGTTGATATTAATACAATTAATATTGCAACACTTTCTGGATTAACTGACGATAACTTCTATACAACAGGAGCCACATTAAGCGGTGATATACTTACCTTTGATAGAAATGATGCATCCAATGCATATAATGTTAACTTAAGCGGTTTAACGACAGATATAGAGGGTGATATTATTTCATTAAGTGGAGATGTTATTACAAATACAAATGATAT
>Ga0136601_1000890_pt1 | contig 11059 bp, 11 predicted proteins | sample AntRauMFilla2699_FD_181020 | JGI IMG/M metagenome (GOLD analysis project Ga0136601, IMG submission 181020) | Saline lake microbial communities from Rauer Islands, Antarctica - Metagenome Filla 2 #699 | ecosystem: Environmental > Aquatic > Non-marine Saline and Alkaline > Saline | place... | reverse complement strand
GCGAGATACTTTGAAAGGGTGGTGGTGTGTATAGGTGACTGTTTAGTTTCAATCACTTCAGCTCGTTCACTTGTTTGATTTCTATTTTCCATTACTAAAGTATACCAGTTCCGACTTCTCGGTAGGGTATCTAGAAAACCCTTATAAAAACTGCTTAAAAATACTGGGCGACTACCGGGAATTGAAGTTTACAACTTCAGTACACCTTTTGGATATATTTTCCCTTTGGTCAAATCTACCTCAAAAGCTCTTCAATTCGCGTAACGCTTTCTAACGAAAGCTACGCCCGATAGTCGCCCAGATATAAAAAAGCCCCTTTCGGGGGATTTCTATCTTGGGGCGACTCCTGGACCTCGGGTGGAACCAATTGGAAGAGTTGTGTCTCGATTGGTTAAGCGAGGCAAGGGTTTGTTTCAGGCAGTAGGGGAGAAAATGGTTCCACTGGGCCGGTAGGGGAAAATAAAATCACTGCGGATTAATCCGTTCAATCGAATCTTTATACTGGTTGTATAGCTCCAGTGAACGTTCAAAAGAAATGGCTTTGACATAAAACACATCGTTACCATACGATGCCGGAACATCCCACAGACTGTGTCGCACCAACGGTCCCCAGGCCCATTTAGAAATGACTTTGTCGCCATCAAGCACACCAATATGGGTTAGTCGGTCGGGGTAGTCCTCGAGGTCTTGGTATATGACATAGTCACCATCGACAGGAGAGTCAGTCTTCTCCAGTTCGTTATTCTCTAATAGTTTTATAAAATATAGGTCATCAAACCCATTGGTCTGCACTACCAACTCTAGCTTATCTGCAAAGCCAAGCGCATAGGCAAAGCAGTTGTGGTTCTTGGCTTCTGCTGGTGGGTCAGCGAGTATCTCTAGCTCTGAAGGGAATATAGGTTTGGTATTCTGCACAAACAGCTCTGGAATCCACCAGTCTTTGACGTCGTTCTTTAGAATTATCTCGTCTAGTTTTGCTCTGTCTAGCATCGCTAAAGTGTATCATTATATAAAAAGAAACCGCTCGCAAGAACCAAACGGTTTCCCTGCGAGCGGTGAGGCTCAGTTTTTGCTGTTTCTAGACTCCATATTCCACTCACACCATTGCGGGTGGGGTTCGGGTTTATGGTGGGCCCAGTAGCAGCTTGGACACTCATGGTAGCCAAATTCCTGAATCAAACGCTCTTGGAAGAACCAAGCAGCATCGTAAAACGGTTGAAAGTGACCGAGGCCTCGACCTGAACCCCAGTGGCTACTGAGGCCGTAGACGAGTTCATGGTGTCCATCGTTGAGTTTTTTAGAGAAGTACATTCTGACCTTGCGGCCGACATAGTTGCCAATCATCTTTAGTGCTCCTTGGTTACCAGCAAGCTGGTTTACTCAGAGCTTACCCAACCGAAGTCAGGTAACTGGGAAGACAATGACATTGCGTTCCATTTCGATTTATAACCAGCACGACCGTGCTAGTCTCCCGTACCCAGTCGATAGGAGCGAAAGTGCATGTATTTAAGCATGAAATATTGACTTTGTCAATAAAATGTGGTAGTTTATATATGTTACCGACTGGTAGCTAGGTGACGGGATAGTCCCTCATCTAATCCTGACTAGGAGAAAATAAATGAACATTGGAAACATAAAGAACCACAGCATGGCTGTACTCGAGCAAGCGTGTGAGCGCTATGCGGTCATGGCTTTTGAGGAGCTGAACGGACGTCTGGCCATTGGCCTTCAGTCAATTCGGTATTCCTACCAAGAGAACAGACATAATGCAGACCGTGGCGAATTTGTCGCTGAGTTTGTTCCTTGGAATGCGAGTGATTGCCCCAGGAAACAAGACCGTCGAATGACTGTCGAATGGGGGATTATTCCAGTTGGAAAAGGACGCTGGAAGCTGTACGGCGGAATGGCATCTGTGCAGAATGAGCCTGGCATACGCAACATCGCATGGGCAGATGACGGCACCAAAATGCTGTTTCTTCTGAACAATGAAGACGTTGATGTTACGGGCTATAAAGGCTCCGTGACTATCTGACGATTCTACTGAGGGCGGCATCGGTCGCCCTCACCACCCAACTACTACACACCCGTGTGGTAGTTTTTTGTTATACTGATAGATATGCAGAAACTTACCCTACAAAACCGTAAAGGACAGAATATTGTTGGACAACTAGCTTTACCAACTGGTGATATAAAAGGTACGTGTGTACTAGAACACGGCTGGTCAGGCAAGAAAGAGCAGGACCACATAGTCGCTATCCAAGAAGCTTTTACCGATAATGGCTGGCAAGTATTTAATTTTGATGCCACTAATTCATACAACGAAAGCGATGGTGACTTTGCTGATTCTCGCTTAGGTCTGCACTACGAAGACATGGAAGATGTATGCAAGTGGATACAGCAACAAGAGTGGTTCATGGGACCTATGGCAGTATCTGGTCACTCAATGGGAGGCTACGCTACAGCCAGGTACGCTGAGGACCACCCTGAAGATGTTGCCTTGATAGCACCGATTGCTCCAGTGGTATCAGGAACATTAACGACCGAATCAAAAGAACGTCGGGAACCAGGTATGATTGCTAAATGGAAAGAGGAGGGTGTATTGCTAAGAGAAAGTGCTAGTGCACCTGGACTCATCAAGCGGGCACCGTTTGCTGTGCATGAAGAATGGTTGAATCACGACCTACTTCCCAACGCAGACAAATTAACCATGCCAGTATTCTTACTCACTGGGACCGATGATGGTTCATGTCCGCCAGGCCATGTGCAACAACTGTTCGATGCTATTCCGCATGACAACAAAGTATTTGAAATTGTAGAAGGTGCACCGCACACTTATCGGACAGAAGAAGATTTAGAGGAGGTAAAAGAGCGTTTGAGTAAGTGGCTCAAGGCACAGTAGGTTTATATGACAATCAAGAAATCAATCCAACTAACCACATCTCCACTAACCGAACTTATTGAGCAAGGAGAATCAATAGATTTTCGACTCGATGAAGCAGCCTGGCAAGGTCTTGAAGTGGGAGATTATATAGAGTTCTGGGAAGATTTTACTGGTTGGCAGAAAGTAGCAACTGCTGATGCTCGTAGGGTGGTTGTATGTATTAAGCATATCTACAAAGCATCAAGCTTTCAGGAGCTGTTTGGTATCATTGAAGGTGATATTACTCGTCTGGGTGACAAGGACGAATTACTTGATGGTCTGAGAAGCTGGTGGAGTGAGGACAAAGAAACCACGGAAGGTGTTCTCGCTTTCCATGTGACAGTTGCCTGAAATAGGACAATCAAAATATCCACCACTTCCAGTTGACTTTCACCCATAATCCACTATAGTGGTGAGTAACAAGGTCGGCCCCGCTGCATTCGTGCATGGGCCGGCTTTCTGTATCGGCTGCCGTTATTTTGGTACAATGCAGAACATATGAAGCCGTACACTAAACCTTTCCTTACTATCAACCAACAGCTGGATTTAATTGCTGGTCGTGGATTGGATATTGGTGATAGAAACTACGCTGCTGATTGTCTGAAGAATATTGGCTACTACCGCCTCAGTGGCTACTGGTATCCGCTACGGGAATCTTCACTAGTGGAGGATGAAGTAGGGAAGACTCATCGGGTAGTGGGAGACAGCTATCGGGAAGGTGCGACCTTTGCTCAGGTGATTGATTTGTATACGTACGACAAACACCTCCGCTTACTGATGTTGGATGCATTAGAACGGATAGAGATAGCCCTGAGAACTGATGTTACATTGCAGCTGGGACAATATGGACCGTGGGCGTATCGTGACAGTGAAGTGCTCGACCAGCGATTTGTTCATACGGTTAATCCAGGATTTACGGAGTCTCAGTTCGCTACGTTTGTGAATCGGTTTGATGGTATGGCTGAACGGTCCAAGGGTGACTTCGTGGACCACTTTCGCCAGAAATACTCTGACCCACTACCAATGTGGGCAGCGGTTGAGTTGTGGGATTTTGGGATGTTGTCGGTGTTCGTGTCAGGTATGAAATACAAAGACAAACGAGCAGTTGCTGAGCGATACAATGTACCACCAGAAATCTTGCCGTCTTGGGTACGGATGCTGGCTGACGTACGAAATATCTGTGCTCATCACGGTCGGCTGTGGAATCGAACCTTGGTGTCGCAACCAAGATTGGCGAAGCTGCAGGTAGCTGAACTACAACATCTCAGTGATGGTTTTGCACAACAAAAAATATACAGTGCGGTAGCGATTGCTCGTTATATGCAAGTTGTGCTCAATCCTACTTCAACTTGGGCTGACAGTATAATTAGTCTTAACGAATCATTCCCCGATGCACCAGGAATAGCCTTCAAACAAATGGGTTATCCAGCTGACTGGAAGAATGAGGATTTGTGGCAGTAGGGCAGTATTGCTTTGTTGGACCACCTGTAGATTCCAAAAGAGATACAGGGCAATTTCTTGAAGGTACTCAACGATTTTGAAGGATAGTTGTCTACAGGACTGGTACCAAATAGATTTGGTATAATAATGCAGGGAAGAGCTGCAAACACCTGGCTGCATGAGCTGGCCGAGCAGACGGCAATAAGGCTGTCAGGTGGTGCTGTCGAACCGCTTTAATTGTAGAGAACCACTGTAATGGCAACGAAAACAAAGTGTCGACCGACTCGCACGAAAGGGAAACCTGGACGTAAATCAGTCACTGTAAAGACACACAAACGCTCAACCCCAGCCCCGCTAAAGAAAAAATGCTAGCCTAGGCCAGCATCTTATCGGGGGGATTCATTCCTTACTTACAGTATACGGGAGTCCTGTAGCTGAAAGTAAGGTATATCAACACCGGTCACATTGGCCGGTGTTGTCTGTTATTTCATTACTTCGTCTATCTCAGTCATTACCTTGATGGTTTCATTTAGGGACGCAATCATTCGCTCGTAGTTGGCGAATTCGTCTGACGTTAGTTTTTTGTCCTTGCGGTCCTTTAGGTATTTTTGGGCTGGCTGATAACCTCCCACATAAAAGTTCCAGACTGCTTCGGGTACACCGTCCCAGTACTGGACTTCGTTGATGTACACTCGACCGTCTTTGTAAGCTAGTTTACTTACAGTATCATCGCCAGCTTCGGGGAAAGTGGTAATTGCTTGGCGGATGTCTGGGTGAGTCAGGAGGTGTAGTTCACGCAGGCGAGTACCGAGGGGGACCAACTGCCAGAATGTTTCTTTGTCAGTAGGATACGGGACATGAGGGAAATCACTCTTCAAGAACTCAGCGTATTTGATGCGATAGTCAGGTGAGTGCAAGACCGCATAAACGTAGTCGAGGACGTCTTCTGGAGTAGTTTCTCCTGCTTTGGCGTTTATTGAAGCAACAATATCTTTGTCTAAATTAGGTACCTTATCACCATCTTCAGCGTAGAGATACAGAGGAGCAACGGCAGATTGAGTACTTGCTTCTCCTAACTTAGTTTCTGTAATTTTATTGGAAACAAAAATAGCATCCCATGTAGGATTCTTTTGTGTTCTGGCAAATACTAGTCCTAGATTATCTCCTTGTGTAAAGTGTTGCATCACTTTCTTTCGAGACCGCTCAATAAAATCATCGTGATAATAAATGTATCTATTATCGAAAGGTCTGTACGAAATTGGAACTACCTTCGTAAGGTCGTATTGGTGTTTTTGCGCATCTACAATTTTCCACTTCTTATTTTCTTTCAGCGAATACTTTACTTGTGCCTCACTAGGTTCAAGATTAACGAAATCGTCAATTCGGGCAGCTAGAACATTTTTATTACTGTCTATGACAAACGCATCCCTCGAAGTAACTATTCCAACAGTGCTAGTTTTGAACAAATCAGCCACAGAAAAACCTGTTTCGTATTGTTTTTTGTTTTTACCCTGCATTAGCCAGACAGAATTATCAGCTGGTAGTTCAACCCACTCAATGTCTGCTAGTCCTTTGGCAGTATCTAGGTCTGCGAACTTCTTGGCACGTTTACCGAATATGTCTGCCTTAAAGACGGTTGCCAAAGGCTTGTTTTTAGAAGTTGGCTGTTTACGCACCCCAAAAATGATAGATACGCCTGTCTTAATATCGAAAACATTTTTATCCTCACTACCATCTGGAGCAGTCTCTTTTTTGTTGCTGTTGCCGTGTAGGTCGAGGACGTAAATCTTGTCGAACGTTTGTCGTAGGTGCCACCGCATACCTCGGAAAGTAGGATTGTCTATGTAGCCATGGGCTGTAATCATAGCCACGACACCCTCACCGTTCTTTTCAACCATTGCTTCAGCGAAACGGATGAATTTAACATAGTCATCATTAATCCACTTACTGTTTCTCTCTTGCAAGGGTTGTTGACCACCTGGTTCGACTTTATAAACATCGTTGTCGGTGTAGTGGGGGTTTTGTGACTCGCCTGAATAAGGTGGGTTCCCAAGGACCACCATAATAGGCTTCTCTTGCTTTACCTCTGAAGCCCGATTGCTTTCTTCGGCGATAGTGTTGACTACACCAAAAAGGTCACCTTGACGGTCGATTTTGTGTGGCTCATCGAGAGTGTTTGAAAGATAGACCCCTAGACGTTGTTTGAATTCCTTTACCCCGGTTTGCTTCATAGTCATCGCTAGTTTCAGGTGGGCAATAGTGTAGCTCGCCATCATCAGCTCAAAGCCGTGTAGGCGGGGGAGCAGGTGGTCGTTGACGTAGGCTTCCCAGTGCCCCTGATTATGTTTCTTGGCTTCGTAGATGTGTTGCAGGGTTTCATTTAAGAACGTACCGGTACCAACGGCTACATCGAGCAATTGTACCCGGTGTACCTCTTCGGTGATTCGGACCTGCTCACTTCGGGAACCTTCGGGAGCCGGCTCCATTCTGGTGCGAGTAATTTTGGCGTTGTCTGCTAGGCCGTCGAGGATACCAAATTCACGCTTGAGGATGTCATCTATGCCTCTCACGATAAAGCGAACCACAGGTAGTGGGGTATAAAACACACCCATCTCCATCTTCTTTTTTGGGTCGTACTCCTTCAGGAAATCTTCATAAAAGTGAATGACAGGGTCGGGAGCTTCGTGTTCTTCACCAAATAGGCTGGTCTGCTTGAAGTAGTCCTCCATCAGCGACTTCACGTCAGCATGACTAAATACTTCACACAGCTCATTGACGATAATCTCTAGTCGGGGCGGGAAGCTGCTACCAGAAATATGGTCAAAGAAACTCTTAAGGAACGGGTTAGTAGCCGGGACCAGTTCACGAGCCTCCTGACGACTGAAACTCTCTAGGGTGTCGTCATTGTATCGAGCGGCAAATAAACCATATACCAAAGTTTGGGCGTACATGTCAGCAAAGTCTTTCACTTCAAATTCGTGGATGAGATGGTCTTTAATGAAGCGCATCATTCGTTCCAACTCTTCTTTTTTACTACTTTCACTTCCGACCAAAGCGACTACGTTTTCACGGATACGCTGGGCCTTACCACCCATAATCTTCGCCAAGTGCCTGCCGCTTTTGATGGGCTCTTTTTGGCTCTGGATGAAATCGTGTAGGGTGCCAGTAAATGATTCTGCCTGTTCTGGATAGGGAGAGACAGTGTGGTTTTTCTTGTCCAAATCAGCCAACTTAATTGGTTCCGTGTATTGTTCACCATTACGGTAGAATCGAAACTCGGCGTAGTCACTAATTACAAGATTGGTATACCCAAAATATCTAGTTGCTTGGTCTGTTTTTCAATCTTATTTAAGTCGCTACCGGGTTGTCGTGGGTCTTTTACTTCAATATATAAAAGCGGTACATCGCCTCGTCTTACGATGTAGTCTGGTTTGTTGCCACTGGCCACTTTTGGGTCGTGTTGAATTATGTATTCCGGAGCAGGGAAGATGGACTCCAGGTAGTTTTGCATGGCCGTTCGGTACGACATTTCAGAACTGGTGGGGTCGGCAAAATATTTAGCAAGCTCGGAGAGATAGGTGTTAATTGGACTCATTGCAAAATCGTAGCATTTTGTCGTTAGTACCACAATTTAACTTTGTTTTTAGCGGCACAACAAAAGCCAGGGACCCCGAAGGATGCCTGGCTTTGTAGTTAGCTTTTCAATTGTTGTATTAGCTCAGACGCACGTTCCTTACTCATCGTACTCAGCTCATTCATCATTTCACCCATCTCATCCTCATCAGCCATGTTACCAATCAGTTCGGTTAGGTAGCTCTTTTGTTTATCAGTAGCCATGAATTCGGATTCTAGACCTCCACGGTTCAGTCCAAAGTCAGGGGTTGGAGCACCACTTAAATCAGGAAATTTTACAGCATTTGTTACAGCCGAAATTAATGCTCCCGAATGCGCCCACTTCACACTCTTGGTGAGCCACTTGTTCTGACCCGATAATACATTGAGTCCGTGGCCGATTCCTAGTGTCCTGCCATCTAGGGTGCTGAGGATGCAACGATATGCAATCAGTCCCTCATTCTTGAAAGCTGCAATGGCTTCACGGTCTTCTTCGAATCTAGCGACAAAGGTAAAGTCTCCGATGTTCTTTTGTATCTCAGCTTTGATTGGATGGACCTGAGACCTCGGTTGCTCTGTAGCTGGGTAGTTGCCTTGGTAGCGTGGTCGAGTAGTTGTTGGGTTATTCATGATTTAGTTTTGTTAGTCGTTTTATAATTACGGTCTTTGGTTTGATTGTTACCGAGATGAGGTCCCCCAGGGCGAAACCTGCCATTGCTAGACGTTTATCTGCGATACGGATACATGGTTCGTCCTTTGCCTTCTGCTCGCTTACAACGGTCATTTTCTGGGTCATACAGCTTGTTTAGTTATCTTCTGTACTTGGCTGGAATGAAACAGATTCACATTTCTACGTATCATTTTCTTCTCGTTACCATCTTCATCGGTTGCTTCTATAAACGTGTAGCTCTTGATTGCTTTCGACCCTTTAATAACTGCATAGCCCTGACGCTCCCAGGCCGCATGAGTCATGGCTGAATGGTACGGCGAGAACCCTGCTAGATACTTGGGACCTAGTTGTGGGTGGGACTTAATGGCCTCCTTCACGGCAGTGAGTGTAGCCTCTGAGCCTGTGTATGTTGACAATGGTTTCTTCTGCTTCGTCTTGTTCATAGTGTTTTATTGTGGCGGTACTGGATGCATCGCAGTACGAAGAGTAGTTGCCTTAAGGATTTAATACTCTTCATAATCCTAGTTATAAGAACCTCTGCGGGAATAGGGGTATGGGAGTGGTTTGGAATGGGTCCCATAGAACTCCCAAAGATACTAGATAACGGTTACGCTCGGAGATTTGTTTTGGTTGAAAAGTTACCTGGAAAACAGCCTGGGGTGCAAAAATTTCTGCCATATTTTCAGAAGTACAAGTCGCTGACGTCACTGATAGTAAGGCGGTACTAGAGAATTTTTTGTTTCAATGGTCTATTTGTCAAATGACCTTTTATGTCTGTGGCACTCAGGTATAGTTGTAACCAGATAGCTCTCCTAGAAGAAATACCATATCCAAATTCCAATTTAATATGCAACAGACTCCTTCGTCTTCGGACAATGGGGCAGTAACCGATGCGCTAATAAAGCCGCGGTTTGCTGTAGCGTAATGCTAGCTAAGCCTGGAAGGGTGTGGGACGCGAATCAAGGGCCCGCCTTCTGGATGCGGTGAAACTCTTGAATTCTAAGCTCTGATGCGGTCCCGACAGCACTCGGGACTCCTGGGAGTCAGCTCGTGATTTATTCGTTGGTTGACTCTGGGACAGATGATTGGAAGCCTCTTAATCGTTTGCCGAAACTTCATTGGCGATTAATGTGCACGGTACGTCGGGTAACTACCCCCTGTTTATGAATGAGTTATGGATACAGGAGGATGCCGGTGTTAGAAACCTTGTAGAAAGCAAGTACCGATAGTGGTGGAGTACGTATATCCCGAGAGAAATCGGAATCAGGTATATAGGCATTAGTAGGGTCCTTCGGGAGGCCCGCTTTAGCCCTCTCTTGTCCTAGAAGTCGGGGACTGAAACAGGATTACCATACAAACATATACCGAGTATGGTTATCCGCTATCAGGGTTGGTTATACTGGTCATACTATAAAACAAAGGAATACTATAAAGAGACTTATCAGGGAAACAAGCTGTGTTGTCGGGGTAACATGGTAAGCCTGGCATGGAAATTAGGGATATTTGTGCCTGGTCAATTACTACTTTATTGGGTAGTATTTTTTTATGCCTCCAGGACGCCCATCCGAATCCCAAGAATCCCCAAACAAGGAAGCCTTGAATGCTTTAATGGATTTGTATTATTTATATGGTGATATGGCAGTCCACGTCATGGAGTCAGATGAATCACCCGAGGAATTAGATAAGTTTTATATGCGTCCGGGAGGCCTGAAACAATTGCTAGAGAAGTACTACCAACTGTCCTTATTGGACCCGCAAGAGGAAGGGAGTCCTGCAGAAGGTTTGACTCTAGAACGCCTGCTGCCAATCATTGACTCCATTTCTGCCTTAAAAGCACACGATGATGCCTGGAAACAAATCATTGTTGCCAGAGGTAAGCTCAAGGAATACAATAACGCCAAACATGCTTACGGGACTCCGGTGCCTCCAGAGGTCACGGAGGCGGTAAATAAAGGAAAACAGATACTAGCCAAACGAACCCAAAGAAGCCGTTCCGGGGCAAGTGCTGCAACAATTGATTTAGCTTCAGCTGTTGTCGCCTATGAGGACCATACTTTAATAATTGATACGAAGCGGATTACTTTGGAGAGCGAGTCTTTAATGGACCTGGTTACTCGGTACATGGTCCTCAATAAAACAAAAGGGGAGCAGGCGGAAATAGCTGTCATCTCTACTTGGATTGAAGCTGAGAGTATTGGACATAGGGAGCCAACAGGCAGGGCTATAAAGGATGCATGTAGGGCGGTAAACAAGATAGTCAGAGAGAAACTAGTTACCCATGAGGACCTGTTTGATGTTGCTCCAGCACATAGGGTGATACGTAGGTACTAAATTGGTGAGTCACCTTACCTGACAATCGGTCACAAGTAGCGAGAGATAATTAGGGTATAGGGCATTAAAAACCCTGTTACCAGTAA
>Ga0136601_1000887_pt1 | contig 11070 bp, 11 predicted proteins | sample AntRauMFilla2699_FD_181020 | JGI IMG/M metagenome (GOLD analysis project Ga0136601, IMG submission 181020) | Saline lake microbial communities from Rauer Islands, Antarctica - Metagenome Filla 2 #699 | ecosystem: Environmental > Aquatic > Non-marine Saline and Alkaline > Saline | place... | reverse complement strand
CTATATTCCCTCATGTCGCACAATATATCTTTTGCGACATACAGTGTAAGAAAGCACTACCTTGTATAGGTGTACGAGCTGCCAGGCTCTAGACCGCTATTTCTGCGCTTTGCGCTGATCTGCGCATACTATGCTGCGTCTAGTTCGTTTGTTAGCTTTAACCGGCTGTTTGTAGATTCTTACGTTTCTGTAATTAACGATTCTGGGATCGGTATACCTACACCAGTTACGCATCCTATTAGTTCATCAGGCTGCCTCAGTATCCAGTTAGGTGTAACCAAGCCTCTAGAATCGATTCTGAGCCCTTCAAGCTGTATCGAGACGATACCTAGGTCGCGTTCGTATTGAGTTGAAGAATTATTGCCTTGGGCAATAAAAATATTCCGGTAGAGTGATCGTCTGAGTCTACTCCTGGTACCTGTATAATTTTGAATTTTAACTTTAAAATTTCTGCAGAAAAATTTTCGAAAACTAACTAGCTGAAATTTAGAAAATTTCAGCTAGTTCAAAAATGATCACAATTAAGTCTTAAGTTACGAAGGTATCGCGTGACCAGACAATCTGTGTAAAGTGTTGCTAGTCTTCTACACTCCCTACTCTCCCGTTCATCTCCCAGCATAAATATTGTGCGACATTCACTTATAGCGTGATTGCGCAGATGTTTATGAGATTTTCTATCGTAAATACTGTTCCCTCTCACGCTAAGCGTTTATTTCAGCTATATTATCTTTTTGAAAAATCCGAAAAGGTTCCTTATATACAAATTGCAGCATAATAATTCCAGCGATTGTGCCAAATGCGTAAATAGCTAAAACCGACAAGTAATGTTCTGCTTTGGTGAAATCGTAGTTCCAGCTCCACAACCTGAAAAAGTAGTTTGTTGTCTCACACAGTGTAGCCATCACTACTGACCACAATAAAACTGTCGTAATAGTTGCGTCTCTCAACAGGAGAATGGTTGCAAATAGTATTCCGTAAGAGAGTACCCCCATTACGAGCAATATCGACCAGGTGAACCCTGTGGTATACGCATAATAGCCTAGATATAAACCTACAAGTAAGTCAAAAGTAATGCCGCATGGTGTGCCGACCAAAACTCCTTTTCGTATTATGATAAACACGTCTTGTAACTTATTTACAGTGTACGCGTGTGCAAATAAAAACGCTAGTTGCACTGATATATTTACAACTAACGCTAGTAGTATGGACGACATGGTTTATCGTGGCGGTAGGTACAACATCGGGTCAATATAAGCGTCGGTTCCGGCTACTGGGGTGGTGGCTGGTCCACAGCTGGTGACAGTTTTGATTTCGTTAAACTGACGGACACTGACCCCCTCTTTTGCATACACGGTGAAGTGTAAGTGTGGACCGGTTGAAAATCCAGTGTTGCCGATGTAGCCAATGATTTCACCAGTCACAACTCGCTGCCCAGGCGTGACGCCAATGACGTCCTGGTGCGCATAAAGTGTGGTTAGACCGTTGGCATGATCAAGAAGAGTCCATTTACCCCAAGACTGACAACCAGGGACGGCATCGGTGTTCCCCACTGCACGCACTGTTCCCGATAGTGGCGCTAGGATCGGCGTACCGCGCGGTGCACCAAAGTCGACTCCGGGGTGATACGGTCTACCGCCATATACGCTCGCATTAAGTCTCGCAAATTCGGTACCACCAAACAGCTGGGTAATGATCACGTTTTGGACTGGCCAGTTGAATACGACTGTGCCAGGTGACGGAATAGTGTTTGGGTCGAGAATAAATTGAATTTGTGATTCAAAGTCACGCATTTCGGACAATAGCTGCTCCCGAGCTGATTGCTTGTTGGCAAGCAGGGCTTGGTAACCCGCTTCTTCGTTGCGGGTGGCGGTGAGAAGCTGGCTTTGCTCGGCGCGGTTGTTTACTAGTACTTCGTTTTGTTCTGAATACTGATCTTTGAGGACCGCGAGTTGACTACGCTTTTCTTGACTGTTTTCACGCCGCTCTTCGAGGACGATCTTAAGCTGGTCGAGCGATGTCACGTGGGTTGCCATTTCGCTTTTAATGCGCTCAAACGAGTCCACCTCGCGCATAAAGTCTGACAGTCGTTCGTGTTGTAGTAGGATCTCGACCAATGACTGCTCGTTCGCGCGGAACTGCGTACGGATAATTTCTCCAATGGTGCCTTTTGCGGTTGCCATGTCGCGTTCAGCGGCGTTTATTTCGAGAATCAGTTTATTAATTTCAAGGTCAGTGGAGGTAATTAAGGCTTCTGTCTTGCTGATTTCGGCAGTGACTTTTCCGCGCTCGGCTTCGAGTTGGCGGATTGCAGACTGGAGTGTTTGGCGTTCGGCGCCGACTTCATTTAACTGCCTTTCAAAGGCGGCTATTTCGGCTTCGATGTCACCCAAACGGTCATTCCGAACCGATATTTCTTCTTGTAGGCGTTCAATTTCTGATTGGGCAAATACCTCTGGAGACAAGAAAAACAGCCCTGGTAGTATCAATCCAAAAACAAAAGCTACGAGTGGTCGGTACGGCATTAGGCTAGTTTATCACACGCGAGCGCGATCCGAGTCAGGGTTGTGTCTTTCCCGAGGACATACGCACAGGTAAACGGGTCTGGAGATTGCGTTCGTCCGCTCAAGGCGACCCGTAGTGGCCACAAAAGCTGTCCTCGACCAACAGTTTCGGCGTACTCCCATATGGCGGCTTTAATCGTCATGGGAGTGGCAAAATCAGCTGCCTCAAGCAAAGTGAGGACGTGTGCGAGTCTGGGGGCGGCATCCACCGCGGATTCGTCTTGTTTCCACTTTAGGATCGCCGCGTCGTATTGGATATTGTCAAACGCCCAGTCGTACTCCCCTGTTTGGTCGATTACTTTGATTTCAGTTTTGGTGTGAATTCGCTCTAGGATGCTCGGCGCTAGTTTTGCGAGTGTATCTTCATCTCTTTCCGGTAATGCGGTCAGGACGTAGTCGCGTTTAAACGTATCAGGCTGAGTAGCCAGGTGTTCCTTGTTCATCCACTGCAGTTTAGTTTCGTTGAATGCGCCGCCTGATTTTTGAATTTTATCTAGTGAGAAAGATTCAACCAGGGTCGCTTCATCAAAATATAATTCTTGTTCGGTACCTGGATTCCAGCCAATGAGGGCAAGAAAGTTTCGCATCGCATTTGGCAAATATCCCTCAGTATCGTATTCGAGCAGGTCTTTGGCGCCGTCTCGTTTACTGAGTTTCTTTTTACCGTCTGGACCCATGATTGGCGGCAGTGTCACAAAGATTGGTCGTTCAATCCCTAGCGCGTCGTACAAACTGAGGTATTTTGGTGTACTTGAAACAAACTCCTCTCCTCGCATCACGTGCGTCACGCCCATTTCAGCGTCATCAACAATGTGGGCAAAGTTATATGTCGGATATCCGTCGGCTTTGATCAAGATAAAATCATCGAGGGCGTCCTCGCCCGCGGTCAGTTCACCGCGAACTGCGTCGTGCCAGGTATGACGCTTGATCTCTGGAGTTTTTAGTCGCAGCGGTGTGGTTCCGTCCCATGCCTTTGTGGTTGCTGGTCGGTGTATTCGGTACAGAAATGGTCGTTTGTCCGCCTCGGCTTGCTCACGAAAGGTTTGCAGTTCCTCTGCCGTATACGGGTCAGCGTACGCCAACCCTTTGTCAATTAGGATTTGTGCGTATTTTTTATAAATATCTAGTCGATCGGACTGTAGAGCGCTTCCCCACTGTGGGTGTGCTTTATCTGGACCAAAATCCCAGTCAATCCCCAACCAACGCAATGACTGCATGATTTGGGCGATTGAACCGCTTACTTCACGCGATTTGTCGGTGTCTTCGATGCGCAGGATAAATTCTCCGCCCATTTTCTGGGCGTACAAATACGCAAATAAGGCAGTCCGCACGCCACCAATATGTAAAAAACCAGTTGGTGACGGGGCAAATCTAGTGACGACTTTTTTATGATCCATGTTCGGTTCCGATTGAGATGAGTGACCCCGCCAGTTTTTTGGCAGCGTCGGGAATAAAGAATTGCTTTGCGGCTGCTGACATCGCCGCAGCAGTATCAGGTTGGGTCATAATAGTGTTTATTTCTTGTGCGAGCAAGTGCGGCGTGAGGTTATGCTCTTCGATGACGGTTCCTCCCCCACCGCGGGCGTAGGTATAGGCGTTGGTGCGCTGGTCGCGGCTGACATCCTCGGGGATCGGGATGATGATGGCTGGTTTGCCGTGGTAGGCGATTTCAAATAGTGTTGTGCTGCCCGCTCGGGTAATGACTACTGACGCTGCTTGCATCAAAGCCGCCACTGTCTCAACTGAGATTGTTCCTTCTAGATAATAACTATCGCCGAATTCTGTGCCGGCAAGCAGTCCTTTGGCGGTTTGGCGCATTTCTTCGAGGTTGTTGGTGCCAGTTTGGTGAAAGATGCGGTAGTGCGGAAGCAGTTGCAGTAGGCTACGCAAGATGATTTGATTTAATCTATCGGCACCTTGTGAGCCGCCAGTGACGTACAGGAGCGGTTTGTCGGCTGGGATACCAAGACTCGCCAGGGGGTCAGGAAGTATGGTTTTGAGCTGTGTGCGTAGTGGGATGCCGACCAGGGCGGTTTTTTCCGCCGGAAAGTATTGTGCCGCGTCATCGTACGACACGGCAATATAGCGAGCAAATTTGGCTGCTAGTTGGTTGGCTTTTCCTGGTGTGGTGTCGGACTCGTGAATCACCACAGGTATCATGAGTAGTCTGGCAGCGAGCAGAATCGGCACCGCAGTGTATCCACCTTTACTAAAAATCACGTCAGGGTAAATGAAATAGAGTTTATAGATCGCCACAAACACTCCAAAGAAATTGCGGAATAAGTCGAAAAAATTCTGAACCGAAAAGTAACGCCTGACTTTCCCCGCCGGGCACGAGACGTAGGTGATCTGGTGCAAATCAAGCTCAGCTTTGTCGTATGGTGACGGGCCAAAATAGTACAGTTTGGGTTTGGTGTCTGTTTGATTTAGTTCTTCCGCCACTGCCATCAGTGGATAAAAATGACCTCCCGAGGCTCCGCCAACTAAACCAATTCTCATATAATTTCAAGTGTATCACGAAGCTCTATCGCCGCATCCTAAATTTGGACACGTTTAGGACAATTCCCATTGCAGCCAGAGTGGTCATGAGAGCGGTTCCGCCGTGACTGATAAATGGTAACGGTAGTCCAGACAAAGGCGCCACTCCCAACATCGCCCCGATATTGAGGAATGTTTGGGTGGCGATGACGGTGATGATTCCCGTCACCAGCAGCATGCCAAATAAATCCGAGGCTTGCTCAGCAATCCGAAACCCACGAATGATCAGTGACATAAACAGCACAAACAGCAACACGATCCCCAGTAAGCCAAATTCCTCGCTAAACACCGCAAAGATCGAGTCGCCGATTGGTTCGGGAAGGTATTCGAATTTCTGGATACTTTGCCCAAACCCGCGACCGGTTGCCCCCCCAGAACCAACGGCGATCAGAGATTGTTTGATCTGATACCCACTGCCAAGCGGATCAGCGTCAGGATCCATAAATGTCAGCATTCGATCCATGACATATGGTCTTGTGAATGCCAGTGCGGCAACCAGTAGTATTCCTAGTATGGTGATAAAGACGATATCACGAAACCTTGCGCCAGCCACCACAAACATCGACATTCCCGCTGCGACCATAATCAAAAACGTGTCGGTGTCTGGTTGTAGCAACATGGCAAAGCCAGTCACTGCACTGATCACACCAAAGGGAACGAGCCCGTAGCGCCAATCGTTCACATGTCTTTGCATGCCAGATAGCCAGGTGGCGAGATAAATAACGTAGGCTAATTTAAGGAATTCCGAAGGTTGGACGGTGGTAATCCCCAGATCAAGCCAACGCGTCGCGCCCGCGTGTGTCATACCTAGTCCAGGGATAAATACCGCCAGTGTTGCCAGCAACCCAAACCCAAAAATATACACGGCGTACTTACGAAAGTGCCGATAATGCACATTACTCAAGAGAAATAACGCGCTTGCCCCGCCAACAATACCAAAGACAAACTGACTAAACACCACCGACCCGTATGACGCGCCACCGCGGGAAAGTAGCCCCAGTGCGGCCGAGAGAAAGATCAAAAACCCCACCGTCGTCAGCGTAATGACAAAGGCAAGGAAAATGGTATCGACTCCTTTTGGACTGGGATTACTCATGCTACTGCCGCAATCGTAACACCAATCATGGCGCAAATAATACTAATTATCCAGTAGCGCATGGTTACCTTGTGGGCTGGCCAGCCGAGCGCTTCAAAGTGGTGGTGGAGTGGGGCGACGATAAATACCTTTCGTTTAAAATATCGTTTGGAAATAATTTGAATCGTGTTGGCGGCAACGGTAGCGAGTAGTACAAATCCAACAATCGGCAACACCGACACGCCAACCCCATCACCCAGCGTATCAGTCATAAACGCAATGACTGTCAGCGCCATGGTTAGTGCCATGATTCCAGTTTCGGTCATGTAAAACCGCGCTGGTGGTATGTTGAACCATAAAAACGCCAAGGTGCTACCAAGCAATACGGCACACAACGCGGCAATATCGTATTGCCCTTGCAGCACCGCTACGCCAGTGTAGGCGGCAAAAATGGTCATAAAGACGCCTCCTGATAGTCCGTCCAACCCATCAATGACGCTACTCATATACACACAAGTTGCCACAAAAATAAAGAATGGTACAAACCAGATTCCGAGTTCAAGGGTGTCAAAATGAAATAGACTGACATCGCTCACGCCCAATTTTGTATAAAACCACCAGCCGATAAACCCAGCGGTCGCCATCACAACCAGCAGCCTTTGTGACAAGGGTAATCCACCAGCAAAATGTCTACCAGTCCCGCGTACGATAAGTAAGTCGTCGACAAAACCAATAAAAGCGCCAACTGCCAGTGCAAATAGCGGTAGCCAGGTTTGCTCACGACTGAGGAAGTTAAAGGTTAACGCGTCTGACACCGACAGGTTGTCGATCACAAAAAAGAGTAAGGTCGTCAAGAAAACGCTGCCCCAAATGATAATTCCACCCATGCGTGGTGTGTTGGTGTCTTTTTCTTTGTGTAGTTCGTCAAAGATTGGCGTCCCTCCCCCACCGTACCCAGCGCCCTTGCCGGCTTTCTTTTTCCAGACTTGATGTTTGTATAAATAATGTGTCACCACTGGCGTGATCAGTATCCCAACTAAAAATGCCACGATAGCTGGCAGCAGTATGGTTAGTAGAGCGCTATTCATATGATTCGGTTTTGACTGCTGTTTGCACGGCGTCAACCAGCGTCATCACATCACTAAAGCGCGCATCCCGGGTTGAGCCAAGCACAGTGATAATGATCGGGCGATTGTTTCCGAGATCAAAGGCAATAGTGAGATTGCCGCCCGCCAGATCCGTATAACCAGTTTTGGAGCCGATCAGGTTTGGGATTTGGTTGGTGATGGGGTTGGTGTTTGCCAGGTCGTGAAAGACGCCGTCGTCACTATAAATCCTGGCACCAGATTCACGAGTCGAGTCCAGTATTTCTGGGTAATTTTCCACGATATACTCCATCAAAAAACTCACATCTCTGGCAGTTCCAACGCCGCCGGGTACGGTTCTCGACTCGTCTAGTCCGGTCATGTTTTTGAAATCTAGTGAGTGCAGACCAAGCTCCTGGGCACGAATATTCATTCCTGAAACAAACTGCTGCGTCGGGTCTCGCTCACCCAGGGCAGTGCCGACACTGGCGGCAAGTGTGTACGCGGCGTCGTTTGATGATGCCAGCAAAGAAAATTCGGTGAGCTCAGCAATGGTCAGGTTTTCGCCGGCTTGCAAACCACTATTTCCTTCTTGTCTAATGGCGGCAACCGGAATCGTTACGACTTGGTTGTCTGGAAATAGTTCGTGCACTACGAGCGCGGTCATTAGTTTGGTGATCGAGGCCAGTGGTAGTGACTCTGTTTCATTTTTCTTGTAGAGTGCTCGCTCGCCTTTCACGTCCCAAACGTACGCCGCTTTTGCTCTGAGTGACACATCGTCTAACGCTTCCAATCCAATCGCCGTAGACGCGCTGTGCATCGGGACGGTCGTATATTGATCATCCAAGCTGGCAATCTGGGTGGTTGGATTTTGGATCCATAACGCTCCAAATACTCCAAGCAGTACCAGGGTAAGCAAACCAAGCTGAATCATAATCGGAAAATTATTTTTACCGGTGGTGCCGCGGTACTGGTCTGGGATTAATGGCATGCTCATGCTGATTGTGAATTACTGACAAAGGTATCAATCTGCGTCATAAACTCACCAAATTGTGGTAGTTCATGTTTGTGCGTGACGCCCAAATGTTGCAAAAGTGCTGGTGCGATGCGGAACTGGTGTGAATTTTTGACGGCCTGGCGTTCGATCAGTCCCCGGGTCATCAGATTCCGTAAAATAAAACCTGAGTTCACACCGCGAATGCGGTCAATTTCCGCTCGGCTGATTGGTTCTCGGTACAATATGATCGCCAATGTTTCTGCGCCAGCCTTGCCGATGTCTTGTGAGAGTTCATTTTTGCGTAACGATGAAACAAAAGCACTGAGTTCTGGCGCGGTCACGAGCTGGAGTTCTGTATCGGTGATGAGTAGTCTGGTGGCGCCAGCGAGCAGTCGCTCTTTGAGCGCGTGTAGCGCGGCGGTAAATTCCTCATCCCCTACCGCAAAAATCTCCCGTACGCGGTCTTTTTTCTGCGGAGTGGCAGTATAAAATAACAATCCTTCAATGAGTACGTCCAGCTGCATAGGTCTGCCAAATATAGCACAAGTACCAGTTTTTTTCCTGATCAAAACCTAGTAACGTGGAGTATGCAGCCGTTGTTGTTCGAGGTGAATGTCCGCAAAACGATCAGTTTGCTCGATCAAAATGTCGCCTTGTTTGAACAGTTCAAGAATAGCCAGGAAACTCACGATCACATTTTTGTGCTCGGGTTCAGTCCGTCTGAGTTCAGAAAACCGTAGTTTGAGTTGCCTCTCGATTCTTGATTGGAGACGCTGCATCATGTCTTCTAAACTGACAGTGGGTCTCACCGCGGCGGTCGCCCGGGGATTTTTTTCTTTGGGTAGGGCGTCGAGAATGGCACCCATCGCTGCCTGTAGGCTCGTGATGGTACAAAAGTGGTCAGGAAGAAATTGAATTTCTTTTGGTTGGGCGTATTGCGCCTCGTGCAATGTTTGTTTGCCAAAAGTAAGACTGATTGGTTCGGCTGCATCTCGGTACAGCTGGTACTGGCGCAACCGAGCTTCTAGATCTTCGATGCTAGCGGTCTCTTCTTCGGTAAGTTCGAGGATCGGAAGCAGGGATTTTGATTTGATCAACAGCAGTGTGGCAGCCAGAGACACAAACTGCGCCGTCCCAGGCAGAGACAGTTCCTGCATCAGACTGATCCGCTGCATGTATTCGTCCGTCACGGCAGCTAGCGAGATGTCGTTGATCAGCAGTTTCCGTTTTTCCACCAGCTCGATCAATAGTTCAAGCGGCCCTTCAAACACTTCCGTTTTGACGGCGTATGTCTGAACCTCTGGTGCCGGGGTTTGCATTGCGATTAGTATAGCAGTTTGTTTACACCGTAAACTGCCCCTTTTCGTAGATTACTTTTTCTGTGCCGTCGTAGAGGGTGGCGGTTACGGTGCGATCTGTTGTCGTCATGATGTCAGTGTGTACATCCGAGTCGTTGTAGCCGATTTTTTGCCACTTTGCGCTGGATACTTTTGCTGGGTCACCAACGTAGCAATCTCGATACGCTGACCCGAGTGCGAGATGTGAGTTGCCAAACGTTCCGCCCACATTCTCATCGTATAGCGTGTTAGCCATGAATTTGGTGATGCGCGAAATACGCGCGTCGGTCAGTGAGTACTCCCCTACTTGGTCAGCGCCAGTATTTTTGATCATGGCTTTGATCAGTTTTTCATTTTTGGTGGCTGTCGCTTTGATTACTTTGCCGTCCTTGAAATGTAGTTCGATTCCTTCAATTCTCGCGCCATATCGCAGCAGCGGTTGGTTAAATTTGATCCAGCCATTCACTTCGCGAAAGTTTGGTGACGTGAAGACTTCATACGATGGGACGTTGCAACCGCCACCAGCGCGCCACGCCCGTTCCTTGCCGATGCCGACGTGCAGGTCAACATCAGCACCGACCATATGCACCGATTTAATTTGCAGGTCAGTTAGTTTTTGAGCAGTTTTCTGGACGATAGTATTTATTTTTTTCCATTCTGCAACTGGATTTTTGGCGTCAAGGTAGCAAGCTTTGATAATCTCTGCCCAGTACTCTTTGGTAGAAAGCCCAGCCTCGTTTGCTGCCGCATCAGTCCCGTACAAACCAAGTGTCCAAACCATTTTGCCGGCGTCTATTTTCTTGAACCGCAGGTCTTTGGCTGGTTTCATCGCTGCTGATCGCAGCATAATTTTCTTTGAATCCACGTTTGCCAGGGCGTTGGGGTCTGTGTCCGCGATAATGTGGATGGTGGCGTCTACTTGGTCATTAACTCCTTTGTAATACTTGTCGGCGAAGAACTCTAATTGCGCTTTGCTGGCGTGATCAAACACGTTCTTACTAAAATTATACTGCTCGTCGTTGCTGGGCAGGAATACGCCCATTGGATGATGACCCGCTTTGAGGAGTGCAGTCTGCAGGTGGAAATATAGCGGTTTGGCAGCTTCAGGCACGGTAAATTGTACGACTGAACCCTTGGTCAGCTGTTTGCCGTCTCTTGATTGGAGTCCAAACTTCACGAGTAAGTCAGCGTATTTTGCCAGAATTTCGTCTGATGGTTGGTAGGTTTGTTTCATAGTGTGGGTAGTATAACAAATCACCAGCTACGGAGAGCGGGCGGGGTGTTTATTTCTGGTAAAGTCGGAATAGCGGGTAGGCGGTAAAGATTACAATGTAAATCAGTATCGGAATGCCGTACTCGTTCCAAATCTCTTTGATGGTCATATCTTGAAATACAATTAAGTAAGCGACAAAAAGTAGCGCTAGTGCCAGTTCAGTAACAAACAGTAAAACTTCACCGTATTTGGACATAGTCTATT
>Ga0136601_1000882_pt1 | contig 11118 bp, 13 predicted proteins | sample AntRauMFilla2699_FD_181020 | JGI IMG/M metagenome (GOLD analysis project Ga0136601, IMG submission 181020) | Saline lake microbial communities from Rauer Islands, Antarctica - Metagenome Filla 2 #699 | ecosystem: Environmental > Aquatic > Non-marine Saline and Alkaline > Saline | place... | reverse complement strand
CTACTCCCTACTTTCCATCTAATTATTAATACATTTAAAAATGATCCGATTATTAAACCAAGTGAAAATATAAAAAAAGAAAGTAACAAATTCATATTAATATTATATCATTCATAAATAAATAAAAAAGCCGTAAATTACGGCTTTTTTATTTATAATAATTTAAATTAAATTATTATTGTCCACAATCTGCTGTCCCTGCTTCAGAGTCTCCAACCTTTCCAGCAAACCCAGTATAGGCTGCACAGAAAGAAGAAGCCGAATCTCCTGCTAGAGGAATATATGCTGACCAAGTGTTAGTCTGATCATCACATACTACCGTTTCGTTATTTGCATTTTCAGCCCCAGTAATAAGTGCTGCTACATCTGTACAAACAGAAGCATAATCACCCTTATCATCAAATGATAACTCCGCCTCCGCTCTCATTGATGAGATTGAAGCTGATGCTGATGCATCTTGCCCCTTTGTTCTAGCACTGTTTAGAGATGCTAGTACGATTGATGAAAGAATACCGATGATCGCAATCACCACTAGAAGTTCAATCAATGTAAATCCTTTTTGTTTATCCATAAAAGTATACTTTTTAAATTGGTAAATAATTAATTATTGTTTGGAAAACCAAACTTATATCTATTTTAGCATGAATATCCATTATTATTCGAGGTATTGGGGATAACTAGAATGCTCCTGAGATGTTGTAGATAGGTACAAGTACAGAAATTAGAAGTGTACCAACTCCAAGACCTAAAAGAATAATCATGACAGGTTCTATAAGACCAACAAGAGTATCTACAGACTGTATAACCTCTCTTTGGTAAAAGTTAGACAGAGTTTTTAAAATTTTACCCAAACTACCAGTCTCCTCTCCAACCCTAACCATCTGTACTAAAACATTAGGAAACTCTTCATGTTTTGCAAAAGAGTCAGAAAGTGAACTTCCTCCCTTTACACCAGCAATTGCATCATCAATAGCTTTCTTATATATAACATTATCTACAACATCTTTTGTTAACTCAAGTGCCTTAACCATAGGAATACCAGAAGAAAGCATGGTGTTCATGTTGTCTGAAAGTCTTGATAGATAAAGTGTTTGATATAAGCTTCCTACATATGGAATAGCTAGTTTAATTTGGTCAAATACTTCTCTTCCATCTTTGGTTCTAATATATTTTACAACAAAGAATCCTAATATAACTGCTGCTAATACTAGGTATATACCGTAAGCAATTAAAAAGTCTGATGTACCAAGAATTATTCTTGTATATATAGGAATTTCTTGACCTGATTCCACAAGAATTACAGCAATCTTTGGAATAACAACCGTAAACATAAGAACCATAACAACAAAGAATGTCATAATAACAAAAGCTGGATATACAAGTGCATTCTTAGCCTTAGATACAACCTTGTATGTTCTATCAAGATAATCGGCAAGGAATCCAAATGTTTCATCTAGGTTTCCTGATTCTTCTCCCGCACGAACCATTGATACATAAAAAGTAGAGAAAATCTTTGGGTGTTTCTCCATTGATGATGCAATTGTAGCACCTCCTTGAATTTGCTCTGATACATCAGATAGTGCACGGGACAACTTAGGATTGTCTGTTTCAGATGCTAGAAGTTGGAAAATTTTAAGAGCTGAAACTTGAGCCTCAAAAAGAGTAGCTAATTGTCTTGAAAGAATAACAACATCTTTTGATTTAACTTTCTGAAACCATGTAATATTCATGTTCAAAAAACTGCTTTTTTCGTCTTCTGCAACAATATTAGAAAGAATCATTCCTCTTCTCTGTAGAGAATTAACAGCGGCCTCTAAGTTTATAGCTTCAATAGTTCCCTTTTTTTGTTGTCCGTCTTTAGTTACGGCATCGTATATAAAAAGCATATCTGATTAAATTAATCTTTCTAATAATTGTGGATTAAGTGAATACTTCTTAGCAGTATCATATGTAATCTCCCCTTTTCTAACCAAGTCAGCTAGTGACCTGTTCATATCTATCATACCAGATCCTGAGCCAGTTTCTATAACAGTATCAATTTCATGGGTTCTATTTTCTCTAATTAGATTAGAAACAGCATTATTATTTATCAAAAGTTCAAACGCTGGAATCATACCTCCCGAAATTCTAGGAAGTAATCTTTGTGAAAAGATTCCAGATAATGAGCTAGCTAACTGAACTCTAATTTGATCTTGTTGACCTGACGGGAATGAATCAATAATACGATCAATTGTTTGTGATGCATTATTTGTATGTAGTGTTGATAAAACAAGGTGTCCTGTTTCAGCAGCTGTAATAGCTGCTGCCATAGTATTGTAATCTCTCATCTCTCCAACAAGGATAACATCTACGTCCTGACGAAGAGTTCCCACTAAAGCTTCATGGAAACTATCAGTATCAATACCCACCTCTCTCTGATCAACAATAGATTTCTTTTGGTCATAAATGTATTCAATTGGGTTTTCAATTGTAATAATATGTTCAGCTCTTTCCTTATTAATCATCTCAATAAGTGCAGCAAGTGTTGTTGTCTTACCCTGTCCAACAGGACCAACTATTAGGAAAAATCCTTGGTTTAGTCTTGCAATATTTTCTAGTACCGGAGGAATATTAAGTTCTTCCAGAGTTTTAATGCTTTTGGGAACAAGTCTTAAAACAATACCAATATTTCCCTGTTGTACGAAAGCGTTTCCTCTAAATCTTGCATCTTCTGAATGTTGATATGAAAAATCAACCTCCATGTTTTCATCAAACTTCTGTTTGTTTGCATCTGAAAGCAGAATATTCATTAACACAATAGTATCTTCGCGTTTTAGTTTCTCAAGGTTGGTTAATGGTATAAGTTCCCCATTAACACGTATTGTCGGATATCTTTCTTCGGACAAGTGAATATCTGATCCGTTTTCTCGACTGATAACCTCTACTATTTCATTTAATGTTTTTTGATGTTCCATACTCTTTATATTATATCATGATTATAACTTATTAAACTCCTCAAAAGGAATTTTATGTTCTAGTGCCTTAATTAGAGCATGTTCTTTCATGGTAATCATACCCTTCTTCCTAACCTCATCTTGAATCGCTGATTCAATTGGATTTTCTAAAATAACATTTTCAATATCTCTATCCATTTTAAACATTTCAAATACCGCCTCACGACCCTTTGTTCCACTTGGACACTCTGTTGTAGATTCTATTGCTAAAATATGATCTGTCTTAGGAATTTCTCCTCTAAACTTATCTGGCAAATCACTAAATTGATCATTAATCATTTTTTCTAGAGCTCCTTCAATTTTTCTCTTTTCACCTGTTCCTTCACAAATCTTTCTTACAAGCCTTTGTCCAATTCCAAGAATTAGAGTTGGAGGAATAAGGAAAGGATCAACACCCATATCAATTAAACGCGGAACAATACCAGCAGCTGTATTTGTGTGAATAGTTGAGAGTACAAGGTGACCAGTAAGAGCGGCTTGTATAGCCAACCCTGCTGTCTCTGCATCACGGATCTCTCCAACCATTATAATATCTGGATCCTGACGAAGTGTTGTACGAAGTCCTGTAGCAAAAGTATACCCAATATCAGCTCTTACTTGTGACTGACTAATACCATCAATATTATACTCGACAGGATCTTCAAGTGATAAAACATTTAATTTTTCCCTATCAACCTCTTTAAGAAGTGAGTATAGAGTAGTAGATTTACCAGATCCTGTTGGACCTGAAACCAAAATTAATCCGAATGGTCTTTTAATAGCATCCTTAATCATACCTAAGTATCTATCTGAAAAACCAATGTCATCAATAGCCTTAACCCCCTTCTCTTGGTCAAGAATACGCATCACAACCTTTTCTCCGTTTGATACAGGAAATGTTGATACACGGAAATCTACTTTTCTTCCATCAATTCTAGCTGAAAATCTACCGTCCTGAGGCTTTCTTTTTTCATCAAGCTTTAGTCTTGCTAGAATTTTAATACGGGCTACTACAGCTGAGTGAACCTTTTTAGGAAGCACAAGACTAGTATTTAAAACACCATCAACACGAAATCTAACACGTGTATTATTATTCATTGGCTCAACATGAACGTCTGAGCCATTTCCTTCAACAGCATATCTTAAAATTGTCGCCACAATCTTTGTAACGGGAGCATCCTCAATGATTTGAGTTTCATTTTCTATTTTGTCCTGTACAGAATTATCTTCTTCGTCTCCAGAGTCTCCACCGTCTAAATCAAGCTCTGTTTCATATTCTCCCAAAGCTTCTTTAACCTGACCAGACAATCCACTGTACATTTTTAAAACATCATCAAAATCTTTTTCTGAAATTACAAATATTTTATAAGAAACTTTTTCTTTTGATGATATAAAACTAAGAGCGTCTTTCGCCTCTATATTATCTGGCTCTACTAAACCAACCTCCAAAAAACCATCCTTCATATCTAATGGTACCATTCTATAGTGTTGTGCTGACTCCTCTGGGATTAATCTTAGAATATCAAATGGTATTCCAGACTCATCTATAGTGATTGAGGGAACATCATATAATTCACCCTTTGCTGCAAGGAGTGATTTTTCATCTACTCCACGATCAAGAATAGCCTCTTCTAATTTTTTTTCATCACCTTTAATAGCATTACTGATACTTGAAACATCAGCAGTTGTAATAATTCCTTTTTCTAATAGATGATCAAGTAATATCATATTTTTTATTCTACATCCTCCGCATCTACCGGTTCAGTAATCTCATCAGACACCTTCAGCTCGTCTAAAACTTCAGATTCTGGAATTTGATTATTAAATCCAACAAACTCAATTGGATCAAACGGACTCTTTTTACCCCATGGCAGTATTGGTATCTCCTGATCTGAAGGCACCAACCTTTGATATCCCTCTTCGTAAAAAATACCTGTATCTAAATTCAAGTTCCTAATTTGATTAAGGGCTGTGGCAATCTCTTTTCCTAGAATATTAGTAGTTGTACTACTTATTGTTAATGATTGCTTAACAACTACATCTTCTTTCACAAAATTAGCATAGAATAAAATTCCTAATGTGAGTACTATTAATGCTATTGTAATTTTATTTCCCATAATATTATCTCTTTAGCCAATAAGTGTTGATAATGAACTGGTAAGTAGAAATCTCTGGGTCTGCGGATGTTTGAATTTTTATATCTGTAACATCTATTAATCTAAGAGATTGTTCTAAAGTAATCAGGAAGTCTTTAAAATCTTCATATGTAGAAACAAATGAAAAACTAAGAACTATTTTTTCATATAATCCTTCATCTTGTGTCTCAGCCCCAGTAGCCTCTCCACCTGAGTTAAATGCAATATTACTAATCTCAAGATTCTTCCTTGCTGCTAATGCCTCAAGATCAATAAGAAGTCTTATGTTATCTACAGAATCAGGAAGGAATAACCTTAGTCTTTCCTCTTGTTCTGGAGAAACACTGTCTTTATATTTTTCTCTTAATTCCTTCTTCTTAACTTGGTACTCTAAAGCAGTATCATTATCTTTTTGAAGAGCTTGTATTTCTACCTCTTGTATTTTTATATCGTTTTTTAAAGGAGTAATTAGAACAAAGAATAATCCAAGTGATAATATTAAAAAGATTGTAGGTGTTAATTTCATATTATTCTTCTTCATTAGTTACTAAACCCTCATCCCTCTCAGTATTTACAGTAGTATTATTAAATTCTTTATTTTTGTATCTAAGAATGTCAGTATCAACAAATGCCTCAAAAGCAAAACTAACAGTTCCGTCTGTTTGTTTTTTTGGATCTGTTACAAGAATTCTCTTCATGTGTTCACTTTCCTCATATCTATCAGTTAAACGTATTACAGATTGATAATTAGCAGCAGAACCATTCGCAAATATATGAACAGTTTCATCTTCTAAGTATTCATAAAGAAAATTATTCAAAGTTGCTGATTTAAGTGTAAAATCTTCCAAGATTGGAAATATTCCAACAGGTGACAAATGGTCGTTATATAACTTAGTAGAAGCAAGTAATCTTCTGTTTAATTCAGAAATAGCATCAAGCTCCCCATCCTCTAAGCTGGCTTTAACATCCTCTAGTGTTTGTTCAATCTCAGCCTTTTTTGATTGTAGACTTATTTTTTTAGTCCAAAGATAACCATAGGCTATACAAGTAAGCACAAAAATAAGTAGTGTTATTAATGTTAAAACCTTTTCAAGTGTATAACCCTTATTCATTGGTGAACTACTAATAACAGAGGTTACCTCTTTACCTGAAGCTTTTGGAATAAATGTTGTTTGAAAATTATCAGCCATATTTAATATTATTATATCATACAAAATCTAAAGACATGTATACTAATTATCAACACCTAGTCTATCTCTTGTAATTTACGAAGTGCAACACCAATTGATGATGCAAACGCAGGACCCGTCTCCCTTAATATATCAGACAGGAATGCTGGCGCTTCCACCTTTCCAAAAGGATCACCCAACTCTACTGTTATTCTAAACTTCTCTTGGGCCTTCTCCAGTACCCCATTCAAAAGTGCTCCCCCTCCAACAAGTACCATTTTTTCAACAGTCTTGTTTTCCTTCTTTTCATAATTGATAATTGCACTATTAACCTCAGAGAGTACAGGACTTAAAACAATACCAATAACTTCCTCAATAGCCTTGTCTTGTTCTGGCGTATTAGAACCCTTATTCCTTTTAAGGTCCTCTGCGTAACTAGTATCTATATTAAGTGCTCGGGCTAAATTTAATGTAATATTTTGACCTCCCTTATTAACAACATGAGATTGTCTAATTACACCTCTTTCTACTATATATAATTTTGTAGAACCAGCACCAATATCAAGAATCAACACAGGCTTCACTTCTTGAACATCAATAATTGCCCTAATTGAGCTAAACATTTCAACCTCAAAGAATGAGGTTTCAAGTTTTGATTGATTAACAATACTACTATATGAACTTAGAACATCATTATGAATAGCCACGGCTAAAACCTCTGTATATGATGGCCCTTGCTCATTTCCCTGTTTAACAGATGGGATTGTAAACCAGTCTAAAGTAACTTCTGAAATTGGTACTGGAATATACTTACGTGCCTCTAAAGGAACCATGGTCTGTAATTGTTTTTTGTCTGTTTCTGGTAACTTTAAAACAGTAACCATTGACTGACTCATTGGAATAGCAATACCTGAGTTCATTGTAGTTATGTTCGCTTCTTTAAACAGATCTAATATTGCTTCTGCTATTTTTTCTGGTGGTAAATTTGTTGCCCTACCAATCTCCTGGTTTACATATGGACCAAGAGCTAACTCTCCATATGTTTCAAGTATAGCTCTACCTTTTTTCTTTTGTAACTGAACCACTTTTATAGAAGATGCCCCAATATCAATTCCGACTACGCTGCGGTCAGATTTTTTAAAAATATTTTTAAAGAAAGATTCAAATTTATTGGCCATAATAGTTATTAATATTGTACCATACTACTTATTATATGTGGAACTTAATAATTAGAGGTTTTTACACAGATTTTATTAAAAAATTACTCTTCCCTGTTCGTGTGGAGAATATTGATATACCCAGGTCAAGATTAATGATTAAGAATAATATTCACTATATTTATCAATACAAAAATCAAAACGTAAGACTCATGATTCATCAGATAAAATTTTCTAATAATAGAAGTTATATAAAAATGGTTGGCAAAGAACTATCTAAGCATATAAAAGATGGAATTATTATCCCTGTTCCACAAACAAAATCTAGATTAAGAGAAAGAGGATATGATGTTACACACTCAATTTTAAAAGAAACTAAGAAACACGTAGATAACAAAGATGGTTATGGAGTAGTGAAGAACATAAGAAAAGATGTTCAAAGTCAGATTAAAGATAAAACAAAAAGAATTAAGTCCGTAAGGGGCACAATTAAAGTTACAGACATAAACAAAATTAAAGGAAATACTTTCATAATCCTTGATGATGTTTTTACAACAGGATCTACAATTAATGAGATTAAAAAGGCTATAGAAGAAAATGGGGGAAAGGTATCAATGTGTATTTGTGTAGCTCATTAATTTTTCTTAATAGCAATAATCGACACAGCTGAATTCTTCATCCTTTCTCCATTCTTGTCTTTTGCAAAAGTTGTAGTGTATCTAGTACTCAACTCTTTTATATCCCATTCATAATATATTTCTTTAAGAACTTCTTCACTTGGATAGAATCTTTCTGAATCTATGTTTCTTTTATATAATCCACCATCATCTGAAAAAGTATTAATTATATTAACCCCTCCTTTGTTTGTATGACTCATCGAATCACTAATTACTTTTTTTGCATCCTTCTCCATCATATGATGTAGAACAAAAGAATTAACAACAATATCATACATACCATCAATTCCATCATTAACAACATCTGATACTTTTGTTTTTATCCTCTCACTTACTTTTTTAATTTTCCCCAACCCAACTTCTGAAATATCTAGAACAGTTACATCATATCCTTTGTTTGATAGGTATATTGCATTTCTACCCTCTCCACCACCTATATCAAGCACAGTTCCAGAACCAATATACTTATCTAAATCGATAACAGAATCAATTGGTCTTCCTCCCCCAAACGTAACTTCGTTTGATGAGTATAAACTATCGTATTGTTCTTTTAATTTATTAATCATATTAAGTCACCCCCAAGCAATATTATATATATTAAAACAAATACAAAAGTGAGATCACCTAAAAAAATAATCCAAAATACTTTTTTAAAAGGATATTTAATTGCTGATAAAAACAAAAGTAAAACATCATTTGGCAAAGGACTAAATCCAATATATAAATATGAAATCAAAGGTGTAAATTTTTTAACTATCTTCTTTTTATTAAAAAGTCCTGTTAATTTTGACAATCTCTTATCCCACTTATCACTCAACAAATCTATTCCACTTTCTCCAAACTTAAATATTATTACATCTCCTATTGTCAGGTTTATACTAGATATAATCCATAGATATATAGGGTTTAGCCCACCAAGAATAAGTGAGGTTAATATTGTAATAAAAAGTATAGAACCATATGATGTGTGACCTCCAATCAGGGATGCAACAGCAATTAGAATATATCCATTTTTAACCCCAATAAATTCAACGATCTCATCAGGAGAATAAAAAGGTAGGATAGAAATAACAATCAATATGAAAACACCCAAAACTATGAATGTTTTTATTTTTTTGTTCTTGAAAGAAGACATATATAGAATATAATAACATTAATCAACTAAAAACATACTAAAGGTGTGTTTTAGTTTTATTTCCTATCCCCGTAATAAATATTTATGTATTTTTTAAAAACACCTGACTTTTTACCTTCTTGCTTAATGTAGAAATATCCTGATAAAGCTACAATTAAAGACCCAATTACATCAACAATTAAGTCCCACATCGTATCCACTAGACCACTAGCTTGCATATTAGATCCAATGGTACTATCCATAAAAAATTCAAAAATTTCCCACATTGCTCCCAGTGACACAGCAAAACAAAAAGAAAAAATTACTATTAGTACACGAGGAATCTTTACCTTCTCTGTTCTATATATAGAGTACATAATTAAAAATCCAATAAATCCAAGAGCAATAGCGGATGCCATATGTAAAACAACATCCCACCATACAAATGCTGTGTAATATCCCCTTTGTTCACCTAAAAAAAGAGAAGCATAAATAAACAAGTTTAAAATAAATCCAAACTCCAGTGGAAAATGTATTTTTAGGTTCTTTTCAATTATTGGTGGCAGCCAAACAATTACCAAAGCTACTAATGCTAGAAAACTAGTAAGCCAGTCTTTTTCGTGTATGGCCAATATAAAAGCTGTAACAAAAGCTAATTGAATAAAAACAATAGCACTAACATTGAAACGATTAAGCTTATTTAATGATTTCCATTTTTTAATATAATTATTCATCTTATTAACTGTATCTTACCAAAAAAACTACCTTTTGGTAGTTTTTTATCATAAATAATATTGTTTTATATTATTCCTTATCACTATCTTCAGAGTGAATAGACATTGAAAGAGTTTGTGATGCAATTGTAATACCTTCTGATTGAGAGATAGTTTTTAAAATTATCTTTGATAGGTCACTGCTCACAGATCTCCTATCTCTTACCTCAACAACATATCTTGCTCGAAGCATAATCCAATTATCAGTAGGAGTAACAAAAACCTTAGGCTCTATATTACGCTTTGAAAGAAAATACCTTTCTTGTAATTTGCTGATTTGTTTTTCTGCGCTTTTTGTTGCAGGATCAGTCTCATTCTTTATCACCTCTTCTATAAGAATAATTGCTTTTTCCCAATCACTTTCATATGTAACAGGAAGTGATATCTCATCCCAAACAAAATTATGATCTTTTGTATAATTTTTAATTGGATTAAAAAGTACTTGTCCATTAGGAACCATCATAATTCTTCCTGTAGCTTGATCTCCACTTACCCATTCTCCAATTTCAAGTATGGTTGTATAAAATAGTCCAATATCAATAACATCACCATGTCTTGAATCAATCTCAACCCTGTCCCCCACCTTATATACATTACTTACAAAAATAGTAATTGCACCTGCAAAGTTTTTGAAGATATCTTGTAAAGAAATAGCAACTCCAGCAGCAAACAATCCATATGCTACAAGAAGTGCTTGTGGATTAGGTACCCAGATCCTAAGAACCACAATTGATGCAATTAATACAAATAAAACTTGAGTAGTTTTTCTAAAAGAATATCGTGCTCGTGAATCTGGTATTTTTTTACTTACCGCTCCTTCCAGGAATACTTTAAGTACAAAATATATTACAGATATTGCAGTAAAGCTATGTAAGATCTTTGTTAAGTCTGCATTTTGATAGTTTAGGTTTAAAAACCACGCAATTACAGCTACACCTGAAAAAATAATAAGATTAATAAGTTTTTTTATCATGCTGTATATTATAACAAAATTGTAATAAATAAAAAGAACTACCTTTTCGGTAGTTTTTTTATTAGATGCGGTGTACATGGGTATGGTACCCAGAGCTCCAAGCCTAGCAAGGTGTAATCGGTCTAATTCTGAATGACTAAATTATGCT
>Ga0136601_1000881_pt1 | contig 11132 bp, 12 predicted proteins | sample AntRauMFilla2699_FD_181020 | JGI IMG/M metagenome (GOLD analysis project Ga0136601, IMG submission 181020) | Saline lake microbial communities from Rauer Islands, Antarctica - Metagenome Filla 2 #699 | ecosystem: Environmental > Aquatic > Non-marine Saline and Alkaline > Saline | place... | reverse complement strand
TAAAGGCAAGCAGGTATACCAACCCAATAGCGTAGGCGTCTCCGACAAGGTTCACTATCCCAACAGGTCCTGAGACGTTAGAAAGATCTCCTTCACCGCTGAGGGTGTCGCTCAAGAGGCCCCACAGTCCCCCTACGGTCTCTACTGTTGCGTTCACGGTCCAGACCGCTCCTTCGTACAGAGCCCTATGAACAGGATACCGAAGAAGAGAAACGTCCGTTGAGCTTACTCCTATTGCTTTTCTACCCTCCTCTCCCCCTTCAAGAGTGAGCGACGTTGGTACCACAATGTCTCTTTCCTCTCCCGCTCGCATAACAGAAAGGACAAATTCATTATCCTCGCTTTCTTGAATAAACGAACCCAAGTCTTCTGCTGATTCAATATCAAAAGAATCATTTGTGTCCTTAATGCTTAGAAGAGTATCGCTTGGTAAAATCCCAGCGTCATCTGCGGGTGAATCTGGAATAACATATGTAATTATTGAGCTTTCGCTCACAACATACTGCTCGTGTCCTTCTTTAAGCTCACTTGTTGCGCTTGGATATCCAAACATGAGACAAATTGAAAACAGAATCCACGCAAGGATTATATTCATCATTACTCCTGCTGAAAGAATATACGTTTTAATAAGAGGACTTTTTTTAGAAAAGTTTTCATTATCTGGAAGATTTTCTTGTCCGCCTTCTTTTCCCAAGTCTTCTTCTCCGTTTTCACCAAGAAGTCGAACATAACCTCCAAACGGTAAGGTGTTTAAGAGGTACTGTGTTCCTCCTACGGTTTTTTTATAGAGAGTTGGAGGAAAACCAAGCGCAAACTCAAAAACACGAACGCCGCTTCTCTTTGCAGCAATAAAGTGACCAAATTCATGGACGAGGATGAGAATACTTAAAACCAGTAAAAAAATAATAATAGTCATGTGCCCGTGAATTATGTTGAGAGAATCTCTTTCTCCTTGCGCTCAAAAAGCTCATTTAATTTTTCATTTGCCTCATCGACGAGCTTTTGCATTTCTGCTTTTAATCGAAAAACCTCATCTTCAGAGGCGTCTCCCTTTTTTTGTAATTCTTGAAGTTCTCCGGAAACGATTTCTCGATCCTTCCTCACGCGTATGCGCGCTTCTTCAAGTCTGTCCTTTGCAAGTTTAACAAACTTTTCTTTTTGTTCTGTGGTGACCTGAGGAAAAAAAACTCGCACACCAGCGTCGTCTGAAGATATGGAGAGTCCCAGATCTTTGTCCTGAATCGCTTTCTCGATTGTTTTTATTAAACCTTTATCCCAAATCGATACTCGTAGCGCCCGTGGGCCTTCAAGTGAAATCGTGCCAACTTGGTTAAGTGGCATTCTTGATCCGTACGACTCTATCGTAACTGAATCAAGGATAGCCGGTGAAGCTTCTCCTGTTCGGATGCTTGAAAGTTCCTTTTTGAGCCAGTCCTCCGTTTCGTTCAGTACTGACTTAAAATTATTGAATGAATAACTCATACAGGCATTGTAACATAATTAGTTCTTCTCTTTGAACGGTAATCTAAGCGCCAGTTCTTCAAGGAGGTACTTTGAGCTGGTGGAATGATTCATGATCAGATGCTTATATCGAAGCACAAGAGGTAGTGTTTGGCTTGAATCTGGTTTGGTTCTGTGCATTTGTATGTATTCAGCAAGCTCTTGTTCTAATCCCGCATAAAACCCCCCCAAAAGCGCTTTGTCGAGAAGAAGCGTCTTTATATACTCAATACGATCTTTGTACGCTGTTTTAAGAAAAGCATCATCAGGTTTTTCTTTTGGGTCGAGAATAATGGTAATGCAGCGAGACCGGATTGTCTCAAGCAAAATATCGGTGCTCGGCACGACAAGTATAAAAGAAGTACCGACCGCTGGTTCCTCAAGTGTCTTTAGGAGAGCGTTTTGTGCATCCTGAGTACCGGCGTTGAAGCTAATAAAAAAGATACGTCGCTCTTTTTCACTATTACGACTTTCAGTTATTGTCGATATTTCCTTAGCGTGTTCTATCTTGAGCTTGTCAAATATAAATCTCTGAGAAGAGCATATCTCATTGTTGTGAATTTCAATGACCGTTCTTTCAAGATTCTCTATTGCGTGTTCGTAGGAACGACCATTCAGGTGAACAATATGAGCATGGTGATGAGGTGAGTATCCTTTCATATTTAATGATCGTATCGAGAGCTCTTTTTATAGACCCCGAGTTGCTCAAGCGCGACACCTGCGCCCTTTGCTACACAAAAAAGTGCGTCCTCAGCGACGAGAGCCTTTACTCCTGTTTGTTTCGTAACGTGCTCAGCGAGCTCTCTCAGCTGGGATGATCCCCCCGTGAGGATAATTCCTTTGTCCATAATATCACCCGCAAGTTCAGGGGGGACTTCCTGAAGAACGTCTTTAATGGCTTTTGTTATCTCCTGTAATTCATCCTCAATCGCTACTGCGACATCATCAGAGCTCACAGTGATTGTTCTTGGAAGTCCTGTAACGAAGTCGCTTCCATGAATTTCAAGCCGCATTGTTTTTTTCAGTGTCTCAGCTGTTCCCACTTTAATCTTTATTTCTTCTGCTGTTTTTTCACCTATCTCGAGAGAAAATCTTCTCTTTATGTATTTAATAATGCCAGTATCTATTTTATTGCCGGCACACTTGATTGAAGTTGAGGCAATTATGCCTCCAAGAGAAATGACGGCGACATCAGTTGTCCCTCCACCAATATCGACAACCATATGCCCCCCTGCTTCGTGAATAGGAATTCCTGCACCAATAGAGGCTAAAATAGGTTCTTTAACAATATAGACATTTCCTGCGCCCGCTTTGAGCGCGGCTTCTATAACCGCTCGTCTCTCAGTCGAGGTTACTCCAGCCGGTACAGAAATGAGCACTTCTGGTTTAAACAACCTCCATGAGCCAATCGCTTTTTTTACGTAATATCTGAGCATGATTTCGGTTACTCGATAATCAGCAATAACTCCATTTTTAAGTGGTTTGTACGCGATAATTTCTTCGGGGGTTTTACCAACCATGAGTTTTGCCTCAGCACCAACGGCTAGTACGGTGCTCTGTCCTTCTTTGATGGCGACGACTGAAGGTTCGTTCAGAACGATTCCGCGCCCTCGCAAAAACACAAGGGTATTAGCGGTACCCAGGTCAATGCCGAGCTGAGGAGTAAGGAAATTCATATCACACCATCATAGCTTGAATTCCGCGCTTTTCAAAGACAAAAGCTGCTCCGGGTTTTAGCTTCGCTATACACACCTTTTGTATAGCGTATCTGCTATAATACATACGCTTATCTTATTGATAGTCTTTATATAATGAATACCAACAAAAATCTTCAGCACATAGGGAGTCTTATTCGAAATCTCCGACGAGAACGAGAACTGACGCAAAATGAACTTGCTCTCAAAATGGCAACCACACAAAGTGCTGTCGCTCGAATAGAGAATGGCGAACAAAATCTTTCAACAGAAATGTTATCAAAAATAAGTGAGGTTCTAAACAGCGATATCGTTACGGTCTCTTCGGGCGCGCTTAATATTCAGGTTGAAGGAGGGAAAAAATTAAAAGGTGTAATTACAACAAAGACTTCAAAGAATGCAGCAGTCGCGCTCATGGCAGCATCACTCTTAAATGAAAACACTACTACCCTGAAGAATGTTCCAAAGATTGAAGAAGTTTTTCGTCTCGTTGAGGTGCTTGAAAGCCTCGGGGTAAACGTGAGGTGGTCAGGAGTTGACCTTATCATTACTCCGCCGCGCTCTCCGGACATGGTAAACCTTGAAGGCCTTAATGCTGAAGCTGCAGTAAAAACGAGGAGTATTATCATGTTTATAGCTCCTCTTATACACCTCTTCAAAAAGTTTGCTCTTCCCGAACCTGGTGGATGTAAACTCGGCAGTCGCACGGTACGACCCCACTTTTTTGCTTTTGAAGAATTCGGTGTTTCTATTAAAACTAAAGATTTTGACTATGAGATATCGCATAAGGGACTCAAGCCAACGGAGATAGTGCTCTATGAATCTGGAGATACTGTTACTGAAAATGCACTCATGGCGGCTGCAAAGATTCCTGGCGAAACTGTCATTAAATATGCATCTGCGAACTATCAGGTTCAAGATCTTTGTTTTTTCCTAGAACAACTTGGAGTAAAAATTGAGGGAATTGGAACAACGACACTACGAGTACACGGAGTTAAAAAAATTGACGTACCGGTAAGCCACTATCTCTCTGAAGATCCAATCGAAGTAATGCTCTTTTTAACTGCGGCAATTGTGACAAAGTCTTCAATAAAAATTGAGCGATGTCCTATAGACTTCCTTGAAGTTGAGCTTTTAAAGCTCGAAAAAATGGGCTTTAAGTTCGACATGTCTCCACGCTATAAAGCACTGAATGAGAAAACTGATCTGGTTGACATAACAACGCATCCATCTAAACTTGTCGCACTCGAAGACAAAATACACCCCCTACCCTATCCTGGGCTCAACCCAGACAACCTTCCTTTCTTTACGGTCATAGCAACGCAAGCGGAAGGTCAGACACTGATTCATGATTGGATGTATGAAAAACGCACCATTTATTACAAAGATTTAGATAAATTGGGTGCTGATACAGTGCTCGTAGATCAACATAGGCTCTATATTACTGGGCCAACTAAACTTCAAGCAGCTGAGGTCGTGTGTCCACCAGCGCTTCGCCCCGGGGCGGTTGTGCTGATAGGAATGCTTGCAGCACATGGCGTCTCGACCTTGAGAAATATCTACAGCATCAACAGAGGATACGAAGATATCATAAAACGATTAAACAGCTTAGGTGCTGAAATCACACTTTTGCGGGAATTTTAAGCCGAAGAGAGCTTCAGCCCGCAGCTCAAATACGTTTTTGTTGCTATTTACAGCGCCTTTAATTCTTGTACAATTGGGTGCATGTTAGGCTTTATTTATTCAATAGACATATAATGAACAAGAAATTTATTCCATTTGTGCTCGTACTTGTGCTTGTGCTTGCCGGCATTGCATTGTGGCTTGGATTGAGGGGAGGGGTAGGAAGCAGCCGAGATAATGCAGACATAACGGTATATGCTCCAGAAGGAACAGAAATTATTGTGATTGACGCAGATGAAGACGTGTCTGAAGAAAACGCTCTTGAAGGAGATGCGCTTAACAACGCAGAAACATTCGAGGTTGATTCTTCAGGGGAACTGTATCTAATGCTTGAAAATGGAACATATGACATACTCGGAAACAGGGGTGAAGAGTACTATCCATGGATAAAAGAAGTTAAGGTAAACGGTCTCTATTCAACTGAGCTTTATCCGTTTTTCCTTCCACCAGACCCTACGCTTGAAATAACTGAAGACGAGAATGTTGCAGATGCGTTTGCTACGATTGCGACTCTTCCGACTGCTGAAACGCCACGCGTAAATACCAATGAAACTGCAGAGATGTATGTCGACGAGAACACAGTGTTCGTTAACTGGGCAGCGGATGTTGTTGATATGCCAGAGTTTATATGTCCCGGTGACAACGTTGAAGATTGTCAGCTTCAACCCTTTTACACATTCAACACTAACGTTGAGAACGTTGAGTTCTTCGGTGAACGTGACGAGCTCATCATTGCTGATCTGGGCCCAATCGCTGTAGTTGTTGAACTAGATCGCCGTGGAACCCAAAACGTTCAACCACTCTACGTAGGTACAAGTCCTATTGCTTTTAGAGTTCTTGATGGAGAGGTGTACGTTTCTGAGGCGGGGGTTGTTTCAAAAGTGCTGCTTGATTAAGTGCTTATACGCCCTTAGAAAATAAGTTAAAAAACCACCATACTTTCGTGGTTTTTCTATTTGCTACAATGGATGCATGAGTAGAACAACTTCAACTCTCTATGTAATCAGGGTTTTGCCCATTGTACGAGGTTTTAGAGACTCAGAAGCAACATACTTTTCAAGCACCTCCTTTACCTCGGGGGCAGTTATTTCAGTTCCCTTTAGAAACAAAGAAAAAAGCGCTGTTGTTCTAAGTTCAGTCAGCGTTGCTGAAGAAAAGTCTCGTATTAAAAATGCAGGCTTTGGTTTGCGAAAGATCAAAAAACAAAGAGAGCGTTTTATCTTCCACCCCTTGTTTCTCGAAGCGGTTCATGCTCTTTCGCTTCACTATACGACAACTCCTGGTGAGGTACTCAGCACCACGGTTCCTGTCTCAGTGCTTGAAAAAACCGAATCCTCTCTCGTTTATTCTCCTAAATCTACAAGGAAGGTGTCACGCTCAGAAGTAAAAAAACGAATTTTTATACAAGGGACGAATAAAACACAGTTGAGAGAAATACAAAATGAGATTAAAAAAGCCCTTAAGAAAGACACCTCTGTCCTTATACTTGTTCAAACAACTGATGATGCTAGGCGACTATCAGAAGTGCTTTCTCCTCTCTTCCCAGAAAAGATTTTTGAGATTTCTTCGAGATATACTAAGAAAAATCAACAGAGTGTATGGAAAGAGGTTGCACAGACGAAAACATCTCTCGTGGCAATTGTTACCTCTGGCTTCCTTTCTCTTCCTGTAAAGAACATAGATCTCTGTATTATATACAAAAGTAATTCAAGCCTTTTCCAAGGCCAACGCAAACCTTATCTTGATGCCCGCATCGCACTTGAACAACTTTCAAAAACGTATCATGCATCTCTTATGACTACAGATGTCTTCATACCCATCCGAGAAACAAAAGGAAAAGAATATGCTGAGCTCGAATCACTTCCTGTGGCAACAGAGATAGAGATAATTGATATGACGAAGACAGCGAAAACGACCGAAGAGCGTCTAAAGAATGAATTTGTTTTGCTTTCAGACGAGGTTCTCTCAAACACAAAGCACTTTCTTAAATCTGGCAAGAATGTCTTTTGGTTCGTTGCGCGGAGGGGGCTCTTTCCTGCGACTGTTTGTCGTGACTGCGGCGCAGAGCACACCTGTCAGCAATGTGGATCTTCGCTTGTCTTGCATGAAACAAAAGCAAAAAAAAGAGAGAATCATGAACTCGTGGGAAATGAAAATAGATTTTTTTTATGCCATCGTTGTGGTGAACGAGAAAACACTTTAGTGACATGTCGAAACTGTAAGAGCTGGCGCCTCTTACCTCTCGGTGTTGGTATAGATCGAGCACATGAAAAAGCGCAAGAGCTTGGATTTAATCCTCTCATTATTTCTCAAGATCATACGCCTACTAAAAAGAGTGTGCGAGAAGCGCTTGATTTGTATCATAATTCAGAACAAAAAACCGGACGTCTTCTCATTGGAACTGATCTTGCTCTCCCGCTTCTGGGTTCATCGGTGGCACTTTCATCAGTAATTTCTATGGATTCTCGCCTTTCTCTACCTAGCTATACTGCAGAAGAATCTGCTCTCAAAACACTTCTTTCTATTATTTCACTTACTAATGAGCTCTGCCTTATTCAAACACGTCGTTCTGAACACAGAGTGTTTAGGCATGCGGACGGCAGAAATCTTTCCAAGTTTAGAGAAGAGGAAGCAGGACTAAGAAAAACGTTTCTATACCCACCCTTTGGAACACTTATTGAAATTTCATATACAGCAAAAAAAGAACAAACAGAAGAACAAATGAATATCATCAGCACTGGCGTGTCACAATGTATCGATACGAGAACTGAAAAAGCAATTCGCTTTCCTCTTAGGGGTACACAGAAAAAAGGGGTATACAAAGGAAGCGTCGTCATCAAACTTACTGACTCGCTCGAAAACCGAACGGCATTACGTACCTATCTTACTCACCTGTCACCGAGTTTACAGATTAAGGTTGATCCAGAAAACTTATGGTAATATGCTAAAAAATGAGGAAAATTTTACAAAAAGATAATCCAAAACTACGCGAACAATCACGAGAGGTGTTGCCTGAGGAAATTAATTCCCCGTATATCGAAGCGGTAATTCTCGACATGAAAGAGGCAATGCATAATGAGAATGACTCTGCAGCAATAGCAGCTCCTCAAATTGGAGAGCTTGTACGTATTTTCATTATATCTCGATCTGTACTACATAACAAAAATGAAGAGGATAAACGTGATCTCGTTTTCATAAACCCGAAAATCATAAAGCATTCCCAGTCAAAAACCTCAATCGAAGAAGGCTGTTTATCTGTCCGATGGCTCTACGGTGACGTTAACCGTTATGACAAAGTTACCGTAGAAGCTTTTGATGAGCGTGGGATCAAAGTAGTATATGGTGCCTCAGGTATCGTCGCACAAGCGTTTCAGCATGAAATAGATCATCTTGACGGTGTTCTCTTTACTGATAATGCTACTAACATTCGCAATATTCCACCCGAAGACCACAACCATGAATAACTCACCGCGTTTTGCTTTTTTTGGCACTCCCAATTTCTCTGTAAAAATTCTAGAGATACTTGATTCACACGGACTTACTCCAAGTCTCGTTGTTACGGCGCCGGATAGACAGCGAGGACGCGGTCAAAAGATTAGTTCAACCCCTGTAAAGGCCTGGGCTCTAAAACAGAACATCCCTGTCATTACTCCAGAAACCCTCAAAGATAATCACAAGGTGGTTGCGTTATTGAAAAAGCTACAGCTCGACATTGCAATAGTTGCTGCCTATGGACTCATTATTCCCCCTGACGTGCTCTCCCTGCCCCTTCGGGGCTCAATTAACGTGCACCCCTCTCTTCTTCCTAGGTATCGTGGCGCATCCCCGCTTGAATCTCAAATTTTAGCCGATGAAGAAATGATAGGTGTGACCATTATCCTGATGGACGAAAAGATGGATCACGGTCCCATTCTTTCAAGTCGAAGGATTGAAAGGCCGCGAAAGGTGCCAGATGCCCTTGAGCTTGAAAAAGTCCTTGCAACCGTTGGAGGTGAGCTTGTGAGTGAAACAGTTGTTGCCTGCCTTGAAGATCGAATTGAACCTATTCCACAGAACCACAATGATGCTACCTATACCAAAAAGATAACTAAAGAAGATGCGCGTATTGACCTTAATGATGACCCGTATAACAACTTTCTTAAAATTCAAGCTTACAAAAGATTCCGACCGCATTTTTTTCTTCATAAAGACGGAAAGGACCTTCGTGTCGTTATTAAAACAGCTACATACGATACAAAAAATCACACTCTCGTTATTGAGCGTGTGATCCCTGAGGGTGAAAAAGAAATACCTTTTTCAAATCTTTAGACTACTTTCCTCTTTCTCCAAAACCACGGATCATTTCTTTCATACGCAAAGCACCGTGTCTAAAGAAATCACGCTTCTTTTCTTTTTCCTTGCGAAGCTCACGTATAATCTGATCTTTCATTTTATCAATCGCGGCATAGAGCTCTGCTTCTTCTGCAACATATCGATAGAGGCTTCCTCCGATTTGTAGGTTAATCTCGGCTTTAAAAAGATCATCAGCTGAATTTTTACCGTTTGTTGTTTTACCAATTTCAATGTCAGCAATTGCATCGGTTTCTGGTGCTTTAATAAACTTTTCAACCTGAGCCATCTTTTTATCAAGATAATCACGAATTGAATCGGTCAGTTCTAGGTTCGTTGTCTTGATGTTTATATTCATACAACTTATTTTATTACGGTATAATCTCAAAAATTTTATTGTGCTTTACGTGTCCGCTAACAAGTCTTATCTGGGTATTGGGATAGTTTTTTCGCAATAGAGTCAGTACTCGTTTATTTGCCTGACCTCCAACTGGAGGCTCTCGTATATATAAAGTAAAGGTATCCCCCCTCCCCTTTCTTACAAGTTCGTACTTGGAGTTTGGATATACCTTTACTTTTATGTGCATTTTAGTAGTACACTTATTTTACCATACTACATAATCATACAAAGGCTTCACTTTTGTCTCTATTCTTGGTATGATTTTTGCGTTCGATATCGTATTCCGTGGTAGCTCAGCGGTAGAGCAACCGGCTGTTAACCGGTAGGTCGCTGGTTCGAATCCAGCCCGCGGAGCAATTATGATATACTTAATTTATGAATCCAAGAAAATTTTTCGTAAGGAGAGCAATTGGAACGATAGTTGTACTAGCACTGGCTGCAATTTGGTACTTCTTGGTTAAGTAAAAAGGTTCGAACATCCTCCCAAACTGCGAGCAAAATGAAACACAGAATGCGTCCTTTCCTTTGTTGGTTCTGGCGAAATGTATTCCAGACCAGCTTCAATTGTTAGACTTTTAACAAAAGCCGGTTCACCATATCTTTTTATAGTTTCTTCCTTTGTCTCAAGTGTTTGCCAATTAACACCACCTTCAATCATTACAATCTTATCTCCATCTAGTTTTTGAAACTCATCAAATTCATTCTGAATTACTTCGAATTGCTCATCGTCTGGATTAAAAGAGTGTCTAACTCCGATATAGGTAATTGATCTGCCACCTTTTTCTTTTTTGAATACATATGGAACATCAAACTCTTTTTGATTGTATTCTTCCCAAGAAAGGAGATGGTTTCTGATATTCATAAGTGTATTATATAAAAATTACTTGGCTAAAGCTATGAGATTATTGATCTGCTCCAAATGAAACTTTGGATCAGGATACTCACTAGCCCAGTCAAAAGTTCGAAATGCACACCTCCATTCGAGCCTGTTAAAAAAATCGCCCGATGAGGGTGATTTTTTGTTACAAGCCCTCGGGAGAAAGCGCAGGGAGCGCTTTCGTCAGGATTCGAAAAGGTTGCCTTAAATTTTGAGGAACGAAAAATATCGACAACCTGTACTGAAGCTGTAAGCTTCGAATCCAGCCCGCGGAGCCCTTGATTTAAGCCCTATTATTAGGGCTTTTATTTAAATGCTCAGGTGATAGTTCGAACCCTGGTATACTTTATATATGAAATTTATAGACAGAGGTTTTTTCTACAAAGTATTTGAATATTCTGAATCTAGAGTATTAAAAAAGCGACGTAGCCTATTAGATATACTTATATATACAAAGCCTAAATATTTAATTCAGGTTTTTAAGCAAAACAATGAAGCAAAGAAGCAAACATTAATTATTAAAAATAAACTTTCTGAAATCCCTGGTGAGTTATTTGGAAATCCTTTTTTTGTAGATAAATACAACTACACTCAAGATAAAGTTGAGTTACTTTATCATTATTTTGATAAACATATTTAGAAGAAAATA
>Ga0136601_1000880_pt1 | contig 11137 bp, 13 predicted proteins | sample AntRauMFilla2699_FD_181020 | JGI IMG/M metagenome (GOLD analysis project Ga0136601, IMG submission 181020) | Saline lake microbial communities from Rauer Islands, Antarctica - Metagenome Filla 2 #699 | ecosystem: Environmental > Aquatic > Non-marine Saline and Alkaline > Saline | place... | reverse complement strand
CTCACACAAAAAGAACAGAACAATGAAATGATTAAGAGAATTTATAGCTATGGAAGCTTTGTCAGCGGTGAACCTATAGTAGAGAGGGATCAAGAAAGACGTGATAGTGATCTTAGAAAATACACTCAACTCCTATTTAAGGATGGAAGTCCTGAAGAACGCCTTGTTATCATTAAGAACCTTAAAAGGAAGATTCTCCTTAAAAATCGAAAAATCTCACTGAATGAGGCCTAGTATACAATCTCAGAAAATTGGCATTTGTTGGCATTTGACCCCGACCCACAAACCTAATTTTCAATTCTAAAACTATCCCCAGAAACCCTTACGGTGCCTTGAGCACTGGGTACCATACCCATGCCCACCGCCAAGACACCGTAGTATCGGTGTGACCTGAGAGCCTTATTTATAAGGCTCTTTTGTTTTCTAAAATAATCAAAAAAGCTCGAGCCTTCTCGAGCGCTACTTATTTACAAAAATTCCATTTATCTTGTCGACTATAAACATTAACCTCTTTGCAATCATAAGATTCTGAGTATATATCTGGTCAGAAATAATCTTATGATTTTCTGATGTGATTTCAGGTAGAAAGGTCATTTTTAAATTTTCTCGGAAATTATCAACACTCTCATTAAATGCTTCTATATGAAATCTTACTTCTAGTATTTTTTTTAGTAAATCATTTCCCAAGAGACCGAGGTTTGTTAGGTGAGATTCTGTCGCAAATAAATTCATTTTCTTAAAATATGTAGGTTTGTTATTTTTAATGCCTTCTGTATTTAGATGATCTATTATTTGATATAAGCTAAGTCCATCATCATATAGCTTTTCTAGTCCTGTAATAAAATCAATACCTGAATTTAACTTAATCCATTCAAAGGTTTCGAGGTTTAGTTTTCCATGCTTTGAGTAGGCATCAAAAGCTAATGGACTTAGCCTTTTCTTTAATTCACTCAAATCATTGAATATGATATTCTTCAGAGAATTTCTTTCACCTTTCTCGGAAATCTTTTTTGTAATAACTGAGTTAAAATACCCAAAAGCCAACCTAATATAACCGTACCCATTGTTAGGTATATTGTTTCCATCTCTTAATCATGACACCTTACTATTATTTAATATTGACTTCAAAAGTGAAAATCATTAGACTATAAATTTTTATCTGGCTCAGGTCTAACTATTCTTCCAGTTTCTCCTATTTTAGTAAAATTATTTTTTACTTAATAATAGTAAATTTATTAGAAAACACCTCGGTCCATTCAACATATCCAGCATGGCCACTTGGCCATGATCCACCCCACCCTTCAAAAGGCCTCACATTTGAATGAGTTGTATTTTGCGTTATGCGTGTATACGGAGTCTCATTAATAAATCTTTCGAGTTTAGTGTTATCTGAGATTATAAGATTTAGACCCATAAAAAAATTTCTTTTATTTAGAATAGACAGTAAATCATCAACATTAGAATATCCTGAAATCCAAAATACTGGTAAGAAGTATGCTTTTTTTACAAAGTCTGAGTCTAAATTAGGATTTATAACAACAATAGGCAGACCATCTTCCCCTATCAAAACATCATCAGGATTTGAATTATTAATATCAACTAGTAACTTTTTTTTCTCCTCATTCATATTCATCACGAACTTACTTGATGTATATTTTTTCTCTCTTAGGAAAACTTTATATAAGACATCCTTGTATTTATTGAAATACTTATTATGTACAAAAACTCCTTGTATTCGTTGACATGTTTGTCCTGAGTGCGTAAAAGAATCATCTAGAGTTGTAATTACATCATCTTCAATATTGATATTTGAGGAATCAAATATTTTCACATCTGTAGTTTCTATTTCAGGATAGAAATCCACGAAATAATTTGCACACGTATTTGCAATCTTTTTTGCAACCTTAAGACCTCCAAAGAAGTACACAGCCTTATTTTCTTTTATAAATTCATGAATGTTATCAGTCGTACTAAATTCAATCAACTCCAGATGGAGATTAAACTTATTAACAATTCCTGTTTTATTCCAAATCATTCTAAATAAATCTTCAGATCCACGACTTACTTTGACATTTACTTTATTTCCCATTATTAGAGCATTTAAGACAGGTATCACCATGAGAACAAGAGGCTCATTATAAGAAAGTATTAGAAAAATATTTCCCTTAGGTTTTCTGTTCATTAAACCACGCGACCAATGAAATTTAATATATTTTTTTAAATATGTTACTACCGCATCAAAGTCTTCGCTAGTATATCTATACATATCTGATGTGACCTCAAAATTTTCTTTCAAAAGAATTTCTCTCTCACTTTCTAGATGAGAAATCAAATCACAAATGAATAATTTTAACTGTCTCTTATCCTTAACTAACATACTCAACAAATTTAACTTTATTTTGCTCTCCACGCTGAAAATACTTTTGATCCACCTCCTCGATCTCAAAAGTGACCATTGTTGAATTTTTTACTAAGGTCTGAATCTGCAATAAAATATCAGAAGGAGAATTCTCCCTTGGGCTAACCAACATCTTTGGTCTTTTATTTTCTTCTAGCTTACCAAGAATAATTTTAATGTCTGGATGAACTGAATCTGCAAAATGTGACATAATATTTTCTTTTAATTCATGCGGATTTATCTTAATACCTTTCACAAAAATAAGATCATCAGTCCTGCGAAGAATCCGTCTCATAGTAGCTCCCGAGTGTCCACATATACACTCCACTTCAGTCAGAGTAGTTATATCACCTGTGCGATATCTAATTACTGGCGATGCCTCTTTATCAAGTGTAGTAAGAACTAGCTCACCTTCAGTATCTAGAGGTAATACGTCGCCTGTTTCAGGATCAATAATCTCTGTATACACATAATCTACAAGGAGATGTAGTCCATTTTTATTTTTACACTCAAAAGCAATACCTGTATTAATCTCACACAATCCATAGTGATCATATATGTCTATCTTAAACTTACTTTCTAGATCTTCTCGTAGTTCATCTGAATATACTTCCCCTGCCATAATACCAGTCTTAATATTAAGGGTAGAAAGAGGAATATTATTATCCATCATATAATCATACAAATAGTAATAATATCCTGGTGTACCGACAATTACGTCAGCTTCAAAGTCCTGTAATAGTTCGATCTGTTTACTAGCTGTTTGAATACCTGCAGGAATGACCATTCCTCCTAACAACTGTATTGCATAGCTATTTAGTGCGGCACCACTGAATAATCCATAACTCATCATAAATTGAACCTTACTCCCTTTTGTTATTCCAAAGTTTTTCCATGCCTGACTGATGTGATGTGAACTCTTTAATAAATCTTTTTTAGTAAAAAAAGATAAGGTAGATTTCCCGGTTGTTCCTGAAGAAGTGTGAACTTCTACAATTTCATCCACATTCACAGCAAGAGTTTTATATGGGTAATAATCTCTTAAGTCCTGCTTTGATGTAAAAGGTATCTTATGAAATGTTTTAATATCTCCATCCCATAATACACCATTAAGAAGAGTTCTATATAAGACACTCTCTTTTGCTTGTTTAATGGTTTTTTGTAATTTCTCAGTCATCATAGTATTATTTTTTAGTTAAAAATTCTAAATATTTCTGTTTACTAATATTTACTGGTGAATTATTCAAAGAAAAAGGCATGTATCTTTCTATTAATGTAAAAGACTTTTCTGCCTCTTCTGCAGTAAGACTTGGTTCTTTTATTAAACCTAGACGAAATAGGATGTTGTAAAGATCATTAACATAATTAATCCAGTTCTCAGAAACAGTATCGCAATTTGTATACAAATAATCAATATAAGGCTTTAAATAAAACATAGTAGCCAAACCATGAGTAACGCCAAATTGATATGTAAGGTAGTGACCTGCAGCATGCGGAAATAGAACTAAACCTATTCGCTCAGATAATCCTGCACAGATATCTGCGGAGATAACATCATTCATGCTCATATTCCCTGGCTTAGAATTTAGTAAATAATCTAGCGCTTTCACTGCAAACTTTTTTGATTCTTCAGTGGATTCTTTTGATAAATATGACTCTATTGCATGTGCGCAAATATCAGATATGGCTATTAACTTTAATTCTAAGGATATACCCTCTAATATTTCCATTGGAATATATGCAGACTTTGGAATAATATCTTTATCATATAAACCGATTTTAAATTCTTTATTATCATATACGGTAAAAGGTGTAACGATTGAAGCTGATCCAGGCAAGGTATATATTACATAAAGATCAATATCGTCATGCTTATTTTTCACAAGCTTAGCAAAATCAATAACTGACCCACCCCCTATTGCCAATATATTATCTTTAGTAAGATTACTTTTCTTGCAGAACGATTGAACCTCAACCTCTGACGGATTTGATGCGACTTTCTCATGAATCTTTAGTGTAATATTCAAGGAATGCAATACTTTTTGTAGCATTTCAAAATATGGACTTTCTGTAAAACTTTTTTTCCCTGTTATTAATATAATCTCAGAATCTATAAAATCAGATAAGAAAATATGTAAATCATCAACAAAAGAATTTCCTATATAAATATTACTAAGTTTTGGACTAAATTGTTTCATATTTTATTGTTTTTGAAAGTTAATCATTGTGAGATTAACTTTATCCCAATTATCTATTTCAGCAGATGAAAATCCTTCTCTCATTAAGACATCCTGCATGTTCCCAATTAAATAGTCATTAATTTCAGAAATATTACTATTAACTATATCCTTATAGAAATAACTAACTTTTTCATGAACCAGTGGCGCAATATCTTTAATATTTTTTGACATTTGCTTATGACTAACATATAAATTTTTCTCAGATAAGAGTGAGTCAAAAAGAGAAGTAATATTGTCAGACAACAACATCATGCAACTCACATAATCAGTTCTTTTAAATTGCTTAATAATATCATAGGAATTGATTTGCATAAAAACATAACTACTCCAGAGTCTATCTCTTTTTTCTGTGTTACTAAGTTTTGATGCATCATGAAAAATATTGGTCATATCATCATTGATTGATCTAATTATCATTGATTCAGTCCAACGAAATACGTCATCCTTATTCTTAGCTGACACTAATAACTTCTCAGTTGCAAACATTGATATTTCAAATATTTTATTTTGATACTCATAGACATAGACAGGTTGTAGATTAAACTTTTTCTGGTTTGCAATACTGCACACTAAAAAAATATCAATATCTGAATAACTATCACTTTTTCCCGATAATGCACTCCCAGAAACAAATATTAGATCGTATGCATTTTCAACAATCAATGATTTGAACCACTTCTCATCACTTAAAAAATTATCGATAAAATAGTTCACTTGTTTTACCACCTCTGTACTGTAGTTCATGATAGCTGTTTGGCAATATTGTCAGCAATTATTTTTCTGACTTCGCCTGAATCTGAAGATATCAGCAATTCTAATTGTACTTTCTCATCCTGATGCATGTCGACAATTAACGTAATATATTCACTTAATACGTTTTCGGGAAGACTCATTATTTTTTCTAAAATTGAGTCAGTAGTTTCTGTTAATCCAATATAATTATTTAGTGATTTACTCATTTTTTTTACTCCATCTAGCCCACGTAGAATTGGCATACAAATAATATGCTGAGCTCGGGCACCTTTTGATTCTTGAATACGACGTCCAACTTGCATATTAAATAATTGATCTGTCCCACCAATTTCGATATCAGACTTAATCTGGAAAGAGTCATAGCCTTGAAGTAAAGGATACATCAATTCATGCGCAGCTATATCGACTCCTCTTTTAATACGCTTACTAAAATCATCTCTTGTTAGCAACTTATTAACTGTATAGCTTGCGAAAAGATCTTGTATATCAAGTGATGACATCTCCTTAAACCATTCTCCATTATTGTGAACAGTGATTTTTGAAACATCAAGTACTCTACTTAACTGATCAATGTATGTTGTTGAATTTTCTAAAACATCTTCCTTAGAAAGTGGCGGCCTTGTAACGTTCTTACCTGTCGGATCACCTATCATTGCTGTAAATGAACCAATGATTATATGAATCTCATGTCCCAGCTCCTGAAATTCTCTCAATTTTTTAAGGACAACAAAATGACCAAGATGTAGATCTGGTGAAGTTGGATCGAATCCAAGTTTAACCTTTAGTGGAACATTATCTTCAGTCGCTTTTATAAAACGCTTTTCAAATGTTTCCTCAGGCAAGATTATATCAACTCCGTTTATTATTTTTTGGTAATCTGATTGCATGATTTTAATAATTTTATACCATTTAAGTTTACCATATTTTAAGTTGTAGCGTTATTTATATTATTACTTAGGATTTGGTGTATTTAATTAATCTTCTTAACTGAATCATAGTGTCAATTTCTTTCTAAAATACATAAAATATTCTCCACGACTTACAGTATTGAATAAGGTACAAAGACAACTAATGCAAAAACTGCTATTTTCCAAAATTCTATATCTTTCAAAATCATAAAAAAGAAAGATATTAATTCTGATTGATGAAATTCGGTAAAACTAAGAGGAACTTCAAAATAAGAAAAGAACCCCTGTAGTACAACTACAGGTATTGCTAAAATCAATATTGAAATTATTGCAAAAGTTATCATGACTTAATCATATTTAATTAGAAAATAAATACAACAACTATATCAACCTCAATTCCTTGTCTTCATAGATAATTCTAGATTTAAGATTTGATAATAACTCTCGTTTCTCAGTCTTGGACCCTTCCCTAAGAAGATACTTCGCATAATTTCTCATATCAGTATCATGATCTGTCTCTAGCTTCTCATTTACTCCAAAAACTGATTTTTGAAATTTATTAAATCTCTTCACCTCATCTTCGAGATGTTTTTTCATTCCTAGCTCATTAATATCTATATCATCTAAAAAACTAATAATTTGCTTGATTAAGTCTTCTTCTCGAATGTACTTGTTTTTACAGTTCCTATCTCTTGCTCTACTACATGAATAATATACATGGCGATTAGCACCACCTCCTTTGAGTTGTTTCCATTTCTCTTCGGCTGATATTCCTGATCCGCATTTCCCACAAGTGAAGAGTTTTGTGAAAGCAAACTCTCGTGTCTCTCTTACTATATTATTTCTCTTTAACTGTGTCTGAGCTTTCTCAAAAAGTTCTTTTGTTATTAATGGTTCGTGAACTCCTGTATGCCATTTACCTGATCCTTTTGGATGTTCAAATTCTCCATAATAAAAAGTGGAATCTAGTATTCGATAGATTCCACTTAATGCGATCATTTTATTACCTCGTGTATAGAAGTTCATCTCATGGCGTAGCCAGTTATATACTTTTCTTCCCGAGTAGCCTTCGTATGCTACTTTCTCAAACATCTGCTTGATTACAGGCCCACGTACCTCATCAACTATTACATATGACTTCTTATCCATGTGGCGTTGGTTTAGATAGCCCAGAGGAGCCAAACAAGGCCATAGACCTCGCTCAACTCTTGCTCTGATACCTCGTTTTACATTGATACCTCTGTTATCATTTTCTAGCTTTGCTTGGGATCCAAGAATCATAAGAAGGAATTTCTCATTTGGATTATTACTGAATGTCTGTCCGAAAGTTCGTATTTGCAAAAGTTTACCTGCATCCATCAAATCTACGATAGCTCCAAGGTCGCCAGCATTACGACTGAGCCTATCTGGTGCCCATGTCAGAATCGCATTATATTTATCATTACGTAATTCTTCAATAATTTCATTAAAGACTGGTCGTCGCCCTGTTTCCTTTGCGGAATGTGACTCTTGTTTAATAGATACGATTTCAAGATTATCTCGCTCTGACATTTGCATCATCTCTTTTATTTGTGAATCAATAGACATGACTTGGCGTTCTTCTGATTCACTACTTTTACGAACGTATAAACAATATTTTAATTTCTCTTTTTGTGTTTCCATACACATACATTAATGACGCAACGGCCTAATAGTATCAAGGGCGTCCCAAGTACCTATAGTTGGTAACTGAGCTATAATGAGAATATGAATATTTACCTAGATATTGATGGAGTACTCATCACCAACGGCGGAAAACCTAGCCCTCATATTTTTGAATTTCTGAAATACGTCACCAGTGAATATAACTGTATTTGGCTGACCACTCACTGTAGAGATGGTAATGCTGAAAATCCATATAATTATCTATCTGACGTATTACCTGACTGTAAAGAATTTCTACGAAAGATTAAACCAACCACATGGGATATTCTAAAAACAGAAGGTATTGATTTTGATCGAGATTTTATTTGGCTCGATGACTATCTAATGCAATCAGAGGAGAAAGTTCTTAATGAGAAAAATGTTATTCATAAGTTCTATAAAATTAATCTGAAAGAAAACCCACATCAATTAATGGAGGTTTTAGAATCATTAGTAGATTAAAATTATTTTAGCATAAGTCCATCTTCAGTAAGTTGATCAGTAAAATCGACAAAGATGTCTTCTTTTAAATTATAAAGAAGTACTTTTCCAGACGGAGTAAAATCCACCTTACTACAACTAAAATGAATTACTCCTAATTCCTTACTTGATATTTCTATCTTTATACTGCTACTAAACATTGATTTCTTAATACTAAAAGAGTAATCAATATCACCCTGAGACTTTCTTGTTTTTAAATTCTTTACATCAAAGAATTTAATACCGCCTGTAGTTCTTTTTAGAGTGCTCCATCTCCCTTTTGCATCTTCATTTTCTTTCTTTGGATACCATCCTCCTGAAATTACCTTATATGTTTCTGCAAAATTATTGTATTGATTCTCATCATGAATCCATACACTAGAAAAATAATCTAAAGAGTAATCAACCATCAAGTAATCTGATTTATCTTTTTGTTCATGTATTTGATAATCTTCATCTTTAGAATAACTAGCAAGAAAACCTATCTCCTTATAGTTTATTCTGCCATTAAATAAAATTGGTATTTGAACTTTTTTCATAACTTAAGTATATCTCAAATCTAACACTTTGTGATATACTTATATCACTTTCATCGAGAGTGTAGCGAGAGATGTAACTCTATGACCTACCAGCAACCTATGACTTGTCACAAGGTGCTCCCTTTACAGCTGATGACCCTAACATACAGAGAATCGATGAAAGTATATTATTAAACTAATATACTTTTATTTTATATGAATTACGAAAAAGACACTCTTAACAGAGAAACATTATTTAACTCAAGGAAAATGTTTGGAATGATGGGAAATATACAATGGCAGGTCACAGAAGTCTCAGGAGACAAGTTCAATGTACAAGCCAGTTCATCTCGAACAGATATTGATAGATCATCTATTGGTATCAATATTATTAAATCAATACATGGGAAATTACCAGATGTAAAAGTTGACCTTCATTGGATAGAATGGAAATCAGAACATGGAAAAGGAGTTTTGATTTCTAATAATGGAAAAACAAATGCAGAAATTACCAAAGAATTATTACATAAACTAAATAACTAATATGAGTATTCAAACATTTACTGCAGAATACGTATCACCAAAACATCCAGACAAAATGTGTGACCGCATATCAGACGCAATATTAGAAAAATTTATTAGCCAAGATCCAAACAGTCGCGTTGCTGTAGAAACTCTTGGTGGACATGGCAAGGTTTTCATTGTTGGTGAGGTCACAAGCACAGGAGAAATTACCCAATCAGGATACGAACAAATCGTCGCAGATATTACAGGTTTTGATACCTACTACGTAACTGTCCATATTGTCCAACAGTCGCCTGAGATAGCCAACGGCGTCGACACAGGAGGTGCAGGAGACCAAGGAATAGTTATTGGGTATGCATGTAACCATAACAAGGAAATGATTCCACAAGAATTCTATCTTGTAAAATCATTATGTAATTATCTCTATGAGAAATATCCCGTTGATGGAAAAACTCAAATTACTATTAATCATAAACATGAAATAACTCATATTGTAGCGAGCTTTCAAGGAACACAAACAAATAAACTTAGTGCAGATATTATTGGTTGGGTTCGCAATAAAAAAATGCCAATTGATGATATTAAACTGCTCGTAAATCCAGCTGGAGAATGGCACGTTGGTGGGTTCGAGGCTGATGCAGGTGTAACAGGTAGGAAGATTGTTATTGATCAATATGGGCCACGTGTCCCTGTTGGTGGTGGTGCATTTTCAGGAAAAGATTGGACCAAGGTTGATCGTAGCGGTGCAAAATATGCACAGCATATTGCTCAGCAGCTACTACAAAAACATGACGCAAACGAGGTTCGTGTAGAATTAGCTTACGCAATTGGTATAGCAGAACCTGTTCAAAAAATCGCATACATAGACTCCGTACCAAATTCAATTGATGAATTTGATTGCAGTATGAATGGAATCCATACGTTCATTCAAAACAAAAACACTGATTAAGTGTTTTTGTTTTGAAAACTATCCAAGAATCTTTCAACTGTCGTGTTAAAGAAAATATATTCACGTGACTCTAGTTCAGAGTTATGTTGAATTGCGTTACGTAAATATCCGATTTCTTTCAATTTACCAAGAGTGATTTCCTTATCTCCAAAGGTGGGTTTGAACAATTGCCACTCCTGACGATAGATATCTGCAAAGTCAGTAATGTTTGCGTTACAAAAGATATGATCTTGTGGGACATTGATCCATTTATTATATTCATTCCGCCGTCGTTGCTGATCAAGCTTCTCAAAGGTTCTTTCTGGTATCCTTGATTCCCATGATTCACCATATTCTGAGGTTAATTTCTCGATAGTAAATTCAACCAGAAAGTTCTCCAAGGTTTCAATATTCTTTCGAGCTCGAGAGATCAAAAAACTGGTTGAATATGATACATAGCTCTCTTCATCAGAAATAATCATAATACTATTCTCATCCCCATTTCCTGATCGCCAATATACCTTTCCTTCGGTTGTGAGGCCTTTTGTGGCTGTTCCTATTGCATGTAATTGCTTCAATGAAAGGTACCCCTTTCTTCAGACAACTATTCTATGTAATTATTAACTAATATATAATATTACATATGGCAAAAAAGAAATTCAAAGTTTCAAGGGAAATCAAAACAGAAACCATTGATCGCATAA
>Ga0136601_1000879_pt1 | contig 11142 bp, 10 predicted proteins | sample AntRauMFilla2699_FD_181020 | JGI IMG/M metagenome (GOLD analysis project Ga0136601, IMG submission 181020) | Saline lake microbial communities from Rauer Islands, Antarctica - Metagenome Filla 2 #699 | ecosystem: Environmental > Aquatic > Non-marine Saline and Alkaline > Saline | place... | reverse complement strand
TTAGAGGCAGATTCATTTGGAAAAATTGTTGAAAAAGCCCACACGAGGAATAAATAGACGATGAAAGATTTAGATTTTGATGAACTTGACCGAGCGGTAAACTCGGCCATTAATCCGCAGCCAACAGCACCAGCTGAACCTGAAGCATTGGCCGAGCCGGTAGCTGCAGCGCCAGCACAAGTCCCGGAGCCAGCTCCGCAACCAGCACCAGTTGTTGAAACGTCATCATCACCACCGGTAACGCCAACTCCTTCGCCGGCAGCTCGTCGAAGTGGTGGGCGATTTATGGACGTCGTCCATCCTTCATCTGATATGCGGGCAAAAAACGCTGCAACGCCTGCGCCACCAGCGCCGCGGCCTTCGGAAGCAACAATACCTTCTGCACCAGAACCAGCTTCATCAACTGAAGAAGATAATGAGACAGAACATCCACTCGAATCGCCTTTTATTGCTGGAGCGAAAATTGAAAAACGACCACTAGGAAGTGCGCCGACAGAGCAGTTTGCTGACCTCGACCTCAATACATCACCTGCAGTCGCTGAAAAACCTGAAGAGTCGACTGGAGAGGAAACGCCTGCACCTGAAGTGAGTAGTGAAGTGTTGGCTGTCGAAAATCAACCAGTCGAAATACCATCGACCGAACCAACGCCGGCGCAAGAAGAGCCAACTGGGCCGACTTCTATCTTGCAACAGTATAAAGAGCAGCCAACAACTGAACCTCAGCCGTCGGGAGCAATTTACGATACCGAGTCGTATCACCAGGCGATTACAGAACCACGTAAGAAATTATCAGCACTCCTGGTTGTCCTTTGGATTCTTGGATTGATTGTCATTGGCGGCGGTATTGGTGCAGTTGCCTATTTCTACGTCCTACCAGTGCTATAATAGAGAGAATGAATTTACTCGAGGGATTAAATCCAGCACAAGCTGAAGCGGTGACCGTAAAATCGGGCCCGCTCTTAATTTTAGCTGGTGCTGGAAGTGGAAAAACAAAAACACTGACACACCGAATTGCGCATCTTGTGGTGAACGAAGGAATATGGCCCAGCCAAATTTTAGCGGTAACATTTACGAACAAAGCAGCCCGAGAAATGCGAGAGCGACTTGGTGTGCTGATTGGACAACCCAGTCATCGACGTGATTTTATGCCCTGGATGGGGACATTTCATGGAATTTGCGTGCGATTACTACGTATTGATGGTCCCGCCATTGGTATTGCAAAAAACTTTGTGATTTATGACGAAGATGATCGAAAATCACTCATTAAACAGGTGATGAAACAACTCTCCTTAACCGATCGTGAACTAAAACCAGCCCAAATTAGCGGTGCTATTTCGAATGCAAAAAACCAACTACTGACACCAGCTGAATACGAAGCGTCGGCGCATTATCCGTTCCAGCAAGCAACGGCGAAAATATTTCATCGCTATGAAGCCCTTCGTCAGGCTGCCGGCGCGCTTGATTTTGATGATCTGCTGCTTGAAGGGGTACGGTTATTAAAAGAGGGTAAGGGTGTTCGTGAAAAATGGCGTGATAATTTCAAGCACATCATGATTGACGAGTATCAAGATACAAACGCTGCTCAATACCAGCTGGTGAAGTTATTAGTGAATGCCGATAAGAATCTGTGTGTTGTGGGTGACGATTGGCAGTCGATTTACAGTTGGCGTGGTGCAGATTTTACGAATATCTTAAATTTTGAGCGTGACTTCCCTGGTGCACATGTAGTGAAGCTTGAGCAAAACTACCGTAGTACCGGTAATATTCTTGAAGCAGCTCATAATGTGATCGCCAAAAATACACAACGGACTGATAAAGAATTATGGACAGCTGAGGGTGCTGGTGCTCCTGTGCAGGTTCACGGTGTGTATGATGAAGCCGAAGAAGCGCGATTGGTAGCAGAGCGTATTTCGACGCATGTTGCCATGAAAGCGCGCGATTTTAGTGATTTTGCAGTGCTTTATCGAACAAATGCCCAGAGCTACACTCTAGAACGTGCTTTCTTGCAACTCCGCGTTCCTTATCAATTAGTAGGAGGTGTTCGATTTTACGATCGTAAAGAAATTAAAGACGTCATCGCCTACCTTCGATTACTCTTCCAGCCAAACGACCGTATGAGCTTTAGTCGGATTGCAAATGTGCCTACTCGAGGTGTTGGTACAACAAGTTTAGAAAAGTTTTTGAATTGGCAGTCAGCTCAATCACTCGATATTATTACGGCACTCGAGCAAGTTGGTTCTGCCGGAATTATTACCGGTAAAGCCAAGACGAGTTTAGGAGCACTAGGCGCAACACTTCGTACATTAAGTAGAAAACTCGAAGAAGACTCGCCCGTAGATGTGATTGAGGCAGTTTTAAGTGCAACGGGTTACCGAGACTTTATACTCGACGGCTCACCACAAGCCGAAGATCGAGAGGAAAATATTGGGTCGTTGCTGTCTGATGCCCAAAACTTTACGGCTTTGCCTGATTTTCTGGAAGAAGTTGCCTTAATGTCGAGCGCCGATACCAGTGCCGAGGGTAAAAAAGTGACCTTAATGACACTACACGCTGCCAAAGGGCTCGAGTTTCCGGTTGTCTTTATGGTGGGGCTTGAAGACGGAATTTTGCCACATGCACGGGTATTTGAATCTGATCCAGCTGAACTTGAGGAGGAGCGACGTCTGTGCTACGTTGGTATGACACGTGCTCGCGAAGAGCTCCACATCAGTTATGCGTATAGTCGGTTACAGTTTGGTCAGCGAAGTTATAACCCGATGTCCCGATTTATTTCAGATATGGGTGATCAGGTTTCGTTGGTGGCCCCGACGCCGCAGTTCGCGCCAAGTGATGAGCCATTTTACAGTGATGATATTGGCTTTGAAGTTGGTGATAGTGTGAAATCGGCCGCTTTTGGTGCTGGCGAGATTATTGATGTTGACGGTATGGCGGTTACAGTTGCCTTTCAGGGTGGTCAAACAAAGAAATTAAATGCTGAATATGCACGACTTGAGCGATTGTAGCTTGTGGGTGAAATTGCTATAATAACCAAAGCACTATGAGGAGTATACAACGGAGATCCACCTCACTACTTTTCGCGGCAATTGCTGGCGTTGTTCTTTTGTTTGCCATGCTTTTTATGGGAATGAACCGTGTTCAGGCCGAAGATGAACAGTCGACCGGTCGACTAATTACTATTCATGATCGTGGCAGTGAAACTGTTATGCTCAGCGATGCAGAAACCGTTGCAGGGGTACTTGAGACCGCAGGTGTAGAAATTGATGCGCGAGATGCCGTTGAGCCAGCGCTGACTGAAAAATTAGTTGCGAATGAATACAGTATCAATATCTACCGGGCGCGACCTGTTACGATTATTGATGGTGTCTTACGTCAAAAAATTATCACTCCCTACCAAACAGGTGAGCAGATTGCTAAAGATGGCGGAGTAAACTTATTTACTGAAGATGACACAATTTTAACGCGATCGAATGATATTTTGAACGATGGCGCTGGTTTACGTCTTGTGGTTGACCGTGCGACTCCATTAACACTTGATCTATTTGGGACAAAAACAGCAATTCGAACCCAGGCAGAAACCGTTGAGGAAATGCTTTCAGATAAAGATATTACCCTGGAAGCAAACGACCGAGTATCCGTGAGTCAATCGACACCGATTGTTGAAGCGATGACGGTAAAGATTTGGCGTGAAGGAAAACAAACGGTGACTGCGGAAGAAAAAGTCGATTTCCCTGTTGAGATTATTCAAGATGCCGATCGCCCTATCGGCTATTCGGCAGTACAAACAAAGGGTGTGCAGGGCCTTCGAACGGTTACGTATGAGGTTGATATTAAGAATGGTCAAGAAGTTGCACGCAAAGAAATCGCTGCGCTTGTGACAAAGAAACCCGTCAAGCAGGTTGAGATTGTAGGTATAAAAATTAATCTTTCAGTAAATTATTCAGCGGACCGAGCGGAAATTATGACGGCAGCTGGTGTTGCGCAGAGCGATCAAGACTACGCAGCTTATATTATCAACAATGAAAATGCCTTGTGGTGTCCAATTCGCTGGCAAGGTACGACAGGCTGCGGCGACACATATTACGAGAAATTCCCTGGTGCCGAATCTTCGAGCCAAGTTGGGTATGGGCTTTGCCAGGCAACTCCGGGTATTAAGATGGCAAGTGCTGGTGGCGATTGGCGTACGAACGTTATCACGCAGATGAAATGGTGTCGCGATTACGCAATTGGTCGCTATGGAAGTTGGGAAGCAGCTTACCGCTTTAAAGTAACGAGTGGATGGTGGTAAAAGGACCAAAAAAATCACTTGGTCAACACTGGTTGAAAGATCGTAGTGTCCTTGCGGGTATTGCCGACGATGCTCAGATACACCCAGCAGATACTGTGCTGGAAATTGGCCCCGGGCTGGGCACATTAACAAGCGAGCTATTATCGCGTGCTGAAAAGGTGATTGCTGTTGAGCTGGATGGTGATTTAGCGGCAAAATTGCCTCGTCAGTTCCCTGGAAAAAACCTTGAAGTAGTGAATCAAGACATTTTATCATTTGATCTGACAACGCTTCCGAAAGACTATGTGGTTGTGGCGAATGTTCCCTACTACATTACGTCAAAAATTGTCCAACTACTGATGACGGCGACAAACAAACCACGTACGGTAGTGTTGTTGGTTCAAAAAGAAGTCGCGCAACGTTTAGCGGCTGGCCCCGGCGATATGAGTATTTTGGCTATCAGTGCGCAGGTGTATGCTGATGTGTATCTGAGCGATATTGTTCCCGCTGCATTATTTACGCCACCGCCAAAAGTCGACAGCCAGGTAGTGATTCTTCACACCAAGCCAGTGCAGACATTTGTGGATGTTGATGAAAAAGACTTCTTTAAAATTGTGAAGGCTGGTTTCTCGGCAAAACGTAAAAAACTACGCAGTAGCCTTGCGGGCGGACTCTCCATAGAGAAGCCAGTCGTTGAGGCTTTCTTGAAGAAAGCGGAGATTAACCCAGATGACCGAGCCGAAGCATTAACTATTGAAGATTGGTTACGTCTGACGAAAATTGTCAGCACATAGTGCTCATGGTAAACTAGCCACAAGATGAATCGTTCTCTTCGACAGCAGGCATTTACTATCGTTGAACTTATTACTGTCATTACGGTAATTGGAATTCTTGCGAGTATCGTGATTGTTTCTTATAATGCCGTGCAAACAAGTGCACGAGATGCCGCTGTTCTATCTGACACTGAAAAGGTTGCTGGTGAACTTGCCCGCTACGCAACAAATAATAATGGAACGTATGGCGCATCACTCAATTGGTATTCGCCGGCTGGTTCAAATGCGAACATTCCAGTTCCGTTGAGCTCAGGAAATGTCGTCGATGTTGTATCGGTCGATAACGAATATTGTATTCGTACATTTAATCCTGCAACAAATAATGACTCGCTTGCGAACGCTGCACAAGTTGGCGCACAATCTGGCTCGTGCGAACGCTTAGTCGCTTCAGCAGCCGCTGGAGGTGTTGTTCCGATACCTGGATCAGTCACTGTCACGAGTCCAGGGACTTTTATTCAGCTTGATGTGTCGTGGGCTGAAGTGATCCCCGCCGCATCCTACAAGATTGAATACTCAACCAGCAGCAGCTTTACGTCACCAGCCGTTGCGAACAATGTCACCGGGACAAACCTTACAATCTACCCTACTTTAGGAGGAACCTTGTATTATGTCCGTGTTTCAACCGTGACGCTTGATAGCAGAGAAAGTGCACCATCAACGGCAGCGAGTGCGACAACCACAACCGGTGCTATTTCTCCACCATAATATTTTTCCTATACATCTGTTACAATAGTTTCTAATGGAACAAAAAAAACTTTATATCACGACTGCGATTCCGTATGTAAACGGATCTCCTCATATTGGCAATGCACTCGACTATTTGCTTGCTGATATTTGGACACGATATGAAAAACAACAAGGAAACGAAGTGCGGTTTCAAGTGGGGACTGACGAGCATGGCAACAAAATTTCTGCCAAAGCTACCGAAGCGGGGATGACACCAAAAGAATATACTGATTCGACGTATGTTAATTTTGAAAATCTTATGAAAAAAGTTGGCGCAAATTACACCGATTTTATTCGTACCACTGATGCGCATCATGAATCTTCTGTGCAGTACATTTGGGAGAAGCTACAGCCGTATATCTATAAAGGCTCTTATCAGGGATGGTACTGTGTAGGGCATGAAGCATTCTTTACCGATAAAGAGGTGCAGGCTACAAGCGGTGTGTGCCCTGATCACCAAACACCGTACCAACAGGTAAGTGAAGAGAACTACTTCTTTAAGACGAGTGCCTTTAGTGACAAAATTAAGGAAGCAATCACAAGTGGCACAATGAAAATTGAGCCGGAATTTCGACAAAAAGAGTTTCTAGAACTTATTAAAGATGGGCTAAATGACGTCAGTGTATCTCGTCCAAAAAAGAGTTTGAGCTGGGGGATTCCTGTTCCCAATGACCCCGAACAGGTGATGTATGTGTGGATCGATGCACTTGCGAATTATATTACCGTTCTTGGGTACCCTGATCGTTCTGACTGGCAATCTTACTGGCCGGCAGATGTACAGGTTATTGGTAAAGATATTCTTCGTTTTCATGCCGGAATTTGGCCAGCAATGTTGCTTGGGATTGGTTTGGAGCTACCGAAAAAATTACTCGTTCATGGGTTTGTAAATATTGGTGGTGCCAAAATAAGTAAAACAGTTGGCAATGGAGTTGACCCAAACGAAATTATCGATCAGTACGGGCTAGATGCCTTTCGCTATTTCTTCTCACGACATATTCCGACGCTTGAAGACGGTGACTTTACCTGGGAAAAGTTTGAAAGCGCCTATAATAATGAACTTGGCAATGATTTAGGTAATCTTATTCAACGTGTTTCAGGAATGATTCTAAAATACCAAGCTGGGGTAATTGGTGAGTCTGAACAAACTGAACACGATATGACGCTTTATCACGATGCGATGGAGAATCTTGAGTTTAATAAAGCGGTTGATGAAGTGTGGAATATGGTCCGAAGCCTGAATCAATATATTGATAACGTAAAACCGTGGGTTGTTGCAAAAGGCATTGGGAGCGACCCAGAAGCTGAACCGCACCTTTCTGAAATTCTTGCTCACTGCGCCGGTGCACTGCTACAAATTGGCGACCTGTTAGTGCCATTTTTACCTGCAACGGCCGCTGCAATCCATCAGACATTTGAATCGGGTGTGGTAAAGCAATCAGACGGTGTCTTATTCCCAAAGCGCTATATTCACACTCCTGATCCTCGTGCACCGAAAGCGTAAGGCGTCTATGTTTGTCGATACTCACTGTCATATTCACGACCCTGCGTACTCACTACCTATAAATGAAACCTTACAACAAGCGAAAGATGCAGGTGTTGAGCGCTACATTTGTGTTGGAACGGGAGAGCAGGATTCACGTGACGCAATTACTTTTGCTGAACACTACGAGGCGGCCTATGCCTCAATTGGGGTTCATCCTCACGACACAAAAGATGGCTGGGAAGCAATTGCCACACTTGTGGGAACATCAAAAAAGATTGTTGCCGTGGGTGAAATAGGACTCGATTATTTTTATACGAATAGCCCAAGAGAAATACAACTGCAGGCACTAGAAGCGCAAATTACGATTGCGGAGCAGCATAACTTACCTGTTATTTTTCATGTTCGCGAAGCGTTTGATGACTTTTGGCCCGTTTTTGATGCGCATCCAGGAATTCGGGGTGTTCTGCATAGTTTTACTGATACTGAAGAGAATATGCAAAAAGCACTCGAACGGGGGTTATATATTGGAATTAATGGCATTAGCACGTTTACAAAAGATCCAGCACAACAAGCAATGTTTGATGCAATTCCGCTAGAAAAAATGGTACTTGAAACCGATGCGCCATTCTTGACGCCTCACCCCTTTCGTGGTAAAGTAAATCAGCCAACATTTGTGAGGACAATTGCTGAATATCACGCGATGCGACGCGGGATATCGGTGGAGCAGATTGCCGAAGCAACAACCACAAATGCTCGTGCGTTATTCGCACTCTCATAAACTCAAGGAATCACCACACCCTATGGAACCAGGAATGTTTCACATCCCACAATCAACTCAAGAGTCCCCAGCGACTCCTGATACTTTTGGTATTGTTCGTACTCCAGAAATTCCTGAGCAGCTCGGTCGACACATGTACGATAAAATGATTGAAGAAAAGATTGAGCAACTTCGCGAGACTGCTAATGAATTAACCGTTCCTCGGTACTTAATTAGTCGTGTCTTTAGCGGTAAGTCGAGCCCAGATGATGTTTATCGTAAAAATATTGATGCTGAAGCAGAAATTGGTGGTAGCCAACTAGCTGCTCAACCTGGTGTGACTCAACGGTTTTTTTATCTCGAAGGACGCTGGTATCTTGAACAAGTTGATCAACAAGGAGCAATGCATGCGAGCTACGAGCTGACTCGTGATGAACTTTATAAAATTGTGAATGGTCGTTTATCGCATCTTGCTGAAGGCGAGGCGCAGAACTTATATATGAATATACCGGTTTATTATCGTAACGTTGCTGAGTTGTACGGCCAGCCTCATGACGAAACACTTATTGAAAAAGCGCTTGCTAAAACACGACAATCAAATTACGACCTCGCGGCATAACTGGTATACTAAGTAGTGTGAATAACGAGGTTTATTATCTTGATCATGCGGCAGCGACACCGCTTGAATCAAAAGTGTTAGCGGCCATGCAGCCGTTCTTTTCCGATAATTTTTATAATCCATCTTCTCCGTATGCTCCGGCTATTGCGGTCCGTCGCGCGTATGATCAGGCAAAGTCCGATATTGCGCGAGTCATTGGCGCAAAAGGTGATGAACTTATTATGACGGCCGGTGCAACGGAATCGATTAATCTTGCGCTTGCAAGTAATAGTGGACAGATTATTACCACGAATATCGAACATCATGCAGTGCTTGAAACAGTGAAACAATATGATCATATTATTGTGCCGGTTGATGAGCGCGGCGTGGTGAGTGCTGATAGTATAAAAAAGGCAATCACTCCGCAAACAACTCTAGTGAGTGTTGCGCTAGCGAATAATGAGCTTGGAACAATTCAACCACTACGTGACATTGCGACCGTTATAAAAGAAGAGCGCCAGAAGCGCCTGGCGAATGGTGATCACACGCCAATATACTTACATAGTGACGCGTCTCAGGGTGTTGGTCAGTTGGATGTCAACGTTGCTCGGCTTGGCGTTGATTTACTCACATTAAATGCTGCAAAAATATACGGGCCAAAACAGGTGGGGTTGTTGTGGTCAGCGAGCTACGTTGCGCTACAACCACAGATTATTGGTGGGGGGCAAGAGCGAGGTATTCGGAGTGGCACAGAAAACGTCGCCGGTACGGTTGGGTTTGCTAAGGCGCTGCAATTAGTCGCTGATCATCGAAATTATGAAGCAAAACGACTGGCTGGTCTACGAGATGAAATGCAACGTCAACTACTCACTGCTTTTCCAGAAGCGGTTATTTCAGGCCATCAAAAGCACCGACTTGCTGGACATTTGCATATTTCGTTTCCACACCTCGATGCTGAACGTGTTCTGTTCGCGCTTGAATCTCGCGGTGTTCTTGTGGCAACAGGGAGTGCCTGTGCAGCAAATAAGGGAACTCGATCGCACGTTCTAACAGCTATCGGGCTTGCACCTGAAATTGCTGATGGAAGTCTTCGCATTACCCTGGGACATTTATCAACTGATGAAACGACTCCCGAAGCAACCCGGCGAATTATCGAGGAAGTGCAGCGTGAATACGATCGGATACAACAATCATGAGATATCTTCTTCTTCTCTTAGGTATTCCGATTGCGCTTATTGTTGGCATGAGTTTTTATTTACAACCAAATAGTTATATTGGCTGTGGTGAAACACCAGCGCTCAGTAGCAATGAGTGTCAAACCGCAGATGCGATTGTGGTGGTGAGTGGTGGTGATACGGGCGCTCGAACCGATGAGGGAATTAAACTGTATCAAAACGGATGGGCAGACCTGCTGGTGATGTCGGGTGCTGCCCAAGACAAAACCGGACCAAGTAATGCAGCTGTTATGCGACAACAAGCAATTGAGAGTGGCGTGCCAGCATCAGTAATTCGGATTGATGAATATTCGGAGACAACAGAAGAAAATGCAGTGAATTCACAAACAATTTTTACAAACGAGGGAATTGCATCGGTTATTTTAGTGACGTCTGGGTATCATCAGCAGCGTGCGTCGCTTGAGTTTAAGAAAAGCAATGAGCAGGTGACTGTCCTTAATCATCCACTACTAAATGATCGAAATTGGTCACAATTATGGTGGATGACACCAACTGGATGGTGGTTGGCTACCGGTGAGTTAATGAGGATTATGGTGTTTTATGGACAAGGACTTTTCCGATGACCAAAGTGTATGTAGGAATGAGTGGCGGTGTTGATTCAAGCCTGACAGCTGCTTTATTAAAAGAACAAGGCTATGACGTGACTGGCGTGTACATGAAAAACTGGACACAAGATCTTCCTGGCATGAAATGTCCATGGGCTGATGATTTAGCTGACGCAAAACGAGTTGCTGTCCAGCTAGGAATCGACTTCAAGGTCTTCGATTTTGAAAATGAATATAAACACAAAGTCGTTGATTACATGATTGACGAATATCGACGTGGTCGAACGCCAAACCCCGATATTATGTGTAATCAAGAAGTAAAATTTTCATTATTTCTTGAAACCGCTCTGGAAGAAGGTGCTGACATGATTGCCACCGGACACTACGCAAAAACAGAAAATGGCCAGCTGAAGTTAGTAGTCGATTCGAATAAAGACCAAACCTACTTTCTTTACCGTGTATCGGGCGATGCACTTCAGAAAACATTGTTTCCGTTGGGCGAATACGACAAACCAACCGTTCGTGCAATGGCGCAAGAACGAGGTCTTTATACAGCAGCGAAAAAAGATAGTCAGGGAATTTGTTTTGTTGGGCAAATTGGCATTCGTGAATTTCTTTCACAGTATGTTGAGCAAGTTGCCGGCCCAATTATTGACACTCAGACAGGCAAGAAAATTGGCCAACACGACGGCGCAATTTTC
>Ga0136601_1000878_pt1 | contig 11162 bp, 7 predicted proteins | sample AntRauMFilla2699_FD_181020 | JGI IMG/M metagenome (GOLD analysis project Ga0136601, IMG submission 181020) | Saline lake microbial communities from Rauer Islands, Antarctica - Metagenome Filla 2 #699 | ecosystem: Environmental > Aquatic > Non-marine Saline and Alkaline > Saline | place... | reverse complement strand
AATACTCCGGGCCAGTTGGCGGTGCAGCCGGCGTACCTCCCCAGGAAGTGAACGTAGGCGCAGGTCAGGTCAAGTCTGGGCTGCAAAACATCCCACACGCGGGTGCGGAAGTCCGTGTCGGTGATGTCGAGAAGACGGACGTGGAACCCCTTTTCGAGCCGTCCGTGGTGCGTGCTGACGTTGTCGCTGACCTGGACCTCCTCAACTCCATTGTCGAGGAGCCACTGGGCAACGTGGTGCTTCTCGATGCCCGGGATTCGTGTGGAGACGTAGAGCTCGATCATTATCTGTGCAGATCGAGCGGTGACTCTTTTAAGCTAAAGGAGTCCGGTCGGGTCAAGAAAGAAATGGACGAGCCGGACATTGATTACAGCGGCTATGCCGATGCCGCCGCCCGGGCGGCGGTCGGTGACGAAGCATTCTCCAAGTTCAAGCAAGACTGGCACTACGCCGGGAGCATGCTCGAGCAGTTCCACCCCGGGGTGGAGTTCCTTGGGTACACAGCCTGTGAGTGGCTGACGAAGACTGTCCAGCACATGCTCCCGAAGCTGCCGTGGGATAAGTATCGGCTGAACGACACGCTCGGCAACCCGAAGCTCAACGAGTGGGCGATCCTGCGGGCGCACGGTGTACCGGGTGAGTGCACGTTCTCACATACCACGCTCCGGTACGTTGTGACGAGTCTCAACATCCTGCTGACGATCGGTGAGAAGCTTGACAAGCTCGACACGCTCCGGATCGTCGAGGTAGGCGGGGCTTACGGGGGGCTGTGTGCGATCCTGATGTGGACGCTCCGCCACCTGAAGCCGGGGATCCAAATTGACTACACCATTATCGACCTCGAGGGTCCTCGAGCGTTACAGAGTCGGTACCTGACGGCGCTCGGGTTGGACGGAGTGACCTGTAGCAGCAGCACCGACTACAACAAGGGTCAGACCTACGACCTGTTTCTGAGCACGTACACCCTGGGTGAGATCCCGCGCGCGGCCCAGGACGAGTATATCCGCGACCTGGTGATGAGGAGCCGACACGGGTACATCGTCTGGAACCGATCTGAGGTCCATCCAACGCTCCGTGCGCTCAACGGCCTGCGGGAGGGTCCCGAGGCCCCGGCCATCAACAACGGCACGGTGCGGACGCTGGTTTACTGAGAACAATATATAATCTAAAACACAGTGTGAGATAGAGAAACACGTATGAACGACGAGGAGGGTGAGACGACGATTGACGGGTTCCGGTTTCAAATCCCGACCAACGACAACATGTGCGCCGGGATCCTGGCCGGCAACCGGTGGGAACCGCACATCACCGGTTTTATTTCCACCTTTGTGCATCCCGGGGACGTCTGTCTGGATATCGGGGCGTGTTTTGGCTACCACACTCTCCACCTCTCCCGACAGGTCGGAATCGGCGGGTTGGTCCACGCGTTCGAGCCGTCGACGACCAACGCGGGGCTCTTGAGGCGCAATCTGGACATAAACTCGGCGCGGAATGTACAGGTCCACCCGATCGCGCTCGGGGATCTTGACCAGATGACGGTGCTCTGCCACGCCACCTACCGGAACACCCAGAACATCGGGGACGGGTTTTTGTCGACCAGTTTCCGTGAGATGGACGGTGAGGTGGACCTCACGATGGATGACATGATTAGCAAGTGCGGAGAAAACATCCCGCTCAGCAAGGAGCTGGTGCGGTGTGCGCGGCTCGACTCGGTGAGTGTCGGGTCGCAGCGGGTGCGGCTGGTGAAACTGGACGTGCAGGGGTTTGAGAAGTATGTGCTGGACGGTGCCCGGGGCACGATCGCTCGATGCCGCCCGACGATCATCATGGAGCTCGAGGACCCGTGTTGTAACCTCTACAAATACGACTCGGGTGAGATCATTAGGGACTTGTGCGGAATGGACTACGAGATCTATTATCTTGAGCACACCTACCCGGCCGACCACGTGTGCGTCCCCAGGGAGGAGACGGCGGAGTTTGAGCAGAAGTTCGCTGGTCGGATTCGACCGCACTCCGAGGACAACTCGCTCAACCACAACTTCAGCCACGGCGTGACGAAGAAGATTTGTATGTCATAGTTTGTGTTTTTCGAATGAAGAAACACAACGACTCACTGTGGGGGGGTGACGTAGGGTTTGATGTCAATGTCAGTGTCTTCGGAGAAGATGACGCTCTCGACGATCTGGCGGGCGGTTATGAAGACATCGACGTCGCCGGTGGCGTACGCGGCGGCACCCGGACCACCGACCGGGATGTGCGAGAGACACATGATGTGGTAGTCGACCGGCATGATGAGGCCCGTGCGGTAGGTGTGGTCTCGGAGCTTCTCGGCCCCGCGGGGGGAGAGGAGGTAGCCAAAGGTGCCACCGCCGACGAACCCGAACGGAGCGTGGTGGATATGGTACTGGAGGCAGAGGTTGAAGAAGTTGACGATCGGTCGTGTGGGCCAGAGCTCGTTGACTTTTGCGATGTCCTCGGTGAGCTGGACCACCTCGGTGTTGTGGTGGTACCCAACGAACACGACGTCCCAGCCGGTCGAGATGCGCTGGGTGTCCGCGTAGACCGTGGCGAGCTTGTCCATGAACCGCTCGGTGAAGGTGACGTCGTCCTCGAGCACGAGGACGGGTCGGCGGTCCTCGACGCATTGCTCCCAGATCTTGAGGTGGCTCCCGAGACAGCCGAGGACACCTGGGCACTTCATCTGTGGGGTGGCGTCCTGGGCGATCATCTTGCGGAGTGCGTCGATATCATCGTCTCTCTGTCCGTCGACGGCGGAGAAGCGCTCGTAGTTGGTGAGCCGGGCCTCGTCGGCCCGCTGGACGAATTTCGCCCACCGGTCGGGGCGGCGGTCGAGGTTCACGACAACCTTCTTGAGGTTGTGCGCGTCGATGATGCCCTCGAGGCGCGGAAAGAACGAGTGGGCAGTGAGGAGGCGCTGCTTGGCGTCGAGGATGTACGGGAGCCGCTTCTCCCACTCGTTGTCGGCGATGGCTTTTTGGACACGCCGCATGCTGCCCTCCACGTCGGTGATGTCGAGGGTGATGTAGGCGCGTTCGTCGATGAACTCGGAGATATTTGGGCATCCCCAGTAGAAGGTCAGGCACTCGCCGAGGATCGGGTCGAGGATCTTCTCACTCAGGTAGTTGCGGCGCTCGCAGTTTTCGGCGTTGAATACGTACTTGTACGGGAAGATGCTCCGGTCCTTTTCGTACAAGGGCAGTCCGCCTCGATGGTCCTTGAACCCGGGGTTTCCGCGGCCGTAGACGTGCACGTCCACCCCGTGTTCCTGAAGGTGTTTGACAAAGGCGATGCGGAGTTTGTGGCCGACGGCGATCTGTTGGTCTGAGATGGTGGTGGCGATGGTGTCGGCCGACTTGTCGACTCGGGTCTGCAGCTCGCGGAACGTCTTGGAGAGGTGCCACTCAAAGTTGTTCTGGTAGTGCGCGTGGTCCATGAAGGCGAGGAAGTCGCTCTTGTCTTCGTACCAGTCGTTCCAGTGCGGCGCGACGTCCTCGTCCGGCTCCATACGGGCGACGATGGTCCGAGCGGGTACGTAGTGTGCCCCGGGCGGTGGTCGGTTGACGATAAAGTAGTAGTCGGCGGTTTCTGGGTCGTTGGTGAAGATCACGTTGTGGACGTTTGGGTCGCGCATCTTGCCCCAGACCCGTCGAAGCTCCTCGTCGGAGGTGAAGTCGCACATTGGGTACACGGTGATTGGCGCTCCCCGGCGGTCTGCACAGACCGGGGTGGTTGTCGTTTTCCGGACACCGAGGATCTTGGTGGTCACACCGTGGAGGTGTGACTGCGCGACGTGGTTCTCACCCATCGGGGCGAGTTCAAAGACTTTGCCGAGATCGAAATCCACCGGATAGGCAAGGTGCTCGCTTGGGTAGTCGGAGTCGATACACGCGATCTCGTAGCCCATTTGCCGGAGGAGGCGGAAGAGTTCCTTGGATTTGTAGCGGTTGACAGCCTCCTCAACCGCGACCACGACGAAGGGCTGTCGCCACCGCTCGAGACACTCGCGCGCGCCCTGTAGCACCTGCAGCTCGTTGCCGCTACAGTCGATCTTAACGATCGTCACACTGTCGAGGTGGGTGAAAAACGGGTGGTCGTCGGCGGACATCACGGGGACGGGGATATCACTCTGGTCGTCGAGAACGATTCTGCCCATGTTGCAGTGTCCGGGACGCACGTTGGGGATGGCCGAGTTGAAGCACGAGGCGCCGAGGGCACAGTCGAGGGCAATGACCCGGGTGACGGGCAACTGGTTGGTGGCGATGTTGAGACCAAGCACCCTGTGGACGAGCGGTTGTGGCTCGACGGCAACTACCACCCCAACCTTACCGATCATGCGCACGCTGTGGTACCCGATGTTGGCGCCCACGTCCACGAACACGCTCTCCTTGTCGGTCAGGGCCGAGATCACGTCGTGCACGCGCGGCTCCCACCCGCTCGGTTGGTGCAGCGTCGCCCCGACCGAATCTCCGCGGAAGACGCGGTACTTTTGACTCTCAAACTGGATGTCCTCCAGGACGTCGTCGAGATCGAGGAAGTAGAGCTGAAACGCGAACATCGTGTTGGAGCGGTTGAACACCCGGTAGGCGTAGGGTACCGTGGTACCCTTCCGGAAGGCCAGCAGCCGTTCCCGGAGGTCCTCGGCGGACGAGTAGTAGACGGCGATGTCACGGAGGAATTGGTGGTGCGCGCGGTGCTCAAGGAAGGGGACTGTCGGGTCCCGGTAGGTGAAGACCGGCTTGCCGCCGGCCGAGAACTCGGCGATGGCCAACCCAAAGGACTCCCCGAGCTGGCGGGCGTGGAGCATAGCGTCGGTTCCGTTGACAAACCACCGCTTCGTCGCGCGGTCGGTAGTGGGCTTGAGGAAGCGCACCCGCGGGTGGTCAACGAACTGCTCTGTGTTCATGAAGACGAAGTAGAGGTCACTGTGCTCCCGGGCGAGCTCACAGACTACCTCCTGGACGAACGGGATATCGAAGGTCTTGACCCCTCCGTACCGCCCGAAGACGACCGCGCTCTCCGGGATGCCGAGGAGCTGGCGGAACTCGCGAGCGTCTTCGACAGACGGTGTCCACGCGTCTGGGCACACGTGCGGGACCACCGGGACGGAGAACTCAGTGTCGTTGGGGCGGTCATAGTACTTGCCGACGACTTCGTTCGAGATCGCGGCGTAGACGGTCCCGTGACAATTCTCTCGGTTGCAGACGAAGACGCAGTGCACAAAGGTTGGCACGACCGACGAGACCACGCCGTCGTTCTCACCGGACTTGAGGACGTAGAGTCCGACACACTCGCGTTCCCGCAGAATCCGGTCCATGTCGTCGAGGTCGTCGTAGAGGTGGATTGCACCGAAGCGATCGCGGAAGAGCGCCTCTACGCCGGCGTCGTGGGTGGGCACCCCAAGGTGATCTCGTTTGTCGCCCACCCCGCGAGGCGCTACGATCACCGCGGACCCCCCGAGCTCCTCCTCGAGGCCGACAGCGTAGTCGAACGTCGCGACCTCGGAACCGCGAGTCGAAAAGTTGTAGAGGTGGAAGCCGATCTTCATGGTTTAGTGAGACGAAAGCGTGTTTTATAAGTGACAAATCACTAACCGTATTTCCGTAAAAATTGATCGTTTCTCGTGTCCCGTCGTGCGCGTTGAGATGCAAGAGAATGACAACTACTACGCTGCCGGTGATGCCGCGAGTGTACACCCCGAAGGCTCATCAGTGGTCGGCGTTTCAGCAGATGGGACGGATGGAGACTGCTGGACACGGCGGGCTCATTGCCGACGACATGGGCACGGGCAAGACCTTTACAATGCTCTACTACGACCGAGCACACCCGGTCGAGGGGTCAACGCTCATCGTCGGCCCAGTGGCGGCCCTCGACGTCTGGGTGCAGGAGCTGGCGAAGGTGTGCAGGTGCACCGAGCTCCCGGAGGGTCGGTGCACGCCCAAGGTGCTGGTGCATCACGGCACCACGAGTGAGCGCCGCATGGAGAATCTTAATGGGCAAGAGTGGGACTACGTGATCACGACCTACCAGACGGCGACCGACGACGGGCTGGTGGACCGGGTGTGGGGGCGCGTGGTTCTGGACGAGTCGCACATCATTCGCAACGGCCACAAGAAGTTCCCTCCGGCGATCGCCGCGGGGGTGTACCGCATGGTGGGGAAGAGTCGGTTCCGGTGGTGCATCAGCGGCACCCCGTTCCGGAACCGGAGCAAGGACCTGTTCTCACAGGCCAAGTTTATTCACGACTCGAGCAACCCAAAGTACCACGACAAGGAGTGGTGGGACGGTGCACAGAGCGAGAGCGTCAGTGAGTGGCTCGACCGGTACATGATCCGGTCGGCGACGAACGACCTGGTGGAGAGCAAGGTCGTGTACGTGGACCGTGAGATCGACCCAACGGAGGAGGAGCTGCAGTCGATCTCGCGGATGCGCGGTGTGGGTGCCGGGCTGTGGGTGCAGATGGAGAACACGGAAAACGCGGAGGAGAAGGCTCAGTACCGTAAACAGATCCTGGAGCTGATCATGGGGCTTCGAGTCGCCGCCAACTGTCTGCACACGAACGCGTGCGGGTCGAGCAAGACGCTCAGCAACTTCATGCGGTGCAGCAAAATCGCCCGGATCGTGTCCGATGTGAACGAGGGCGTGTACACGGACAGCAAGAACGGGGTGGTGATCTTCTCACAGTTCACACAGTTCCTGGGAATTCTCAAGACTGTGCTCGAGGCGCACTCAGAGGCAGATGTGATGTCGTACGACGGGAGCATGAGCGATTCCGCCCGTAAGAAGGTTGTGCACGAGTTCAACACCATGCGCATTCCGCGCGTGTTGCTGATCTCGCTGATGGCGGGGGGTGAGAGCCTCTCGCTGCACGAGGGCTCGGGGACGGTGATCCTCTGCGAACCGAGCTTCGAGCCGTTCGCGGAGCAGCAGGCAGCCAAACGCGTCTGCCGGATCGGACAGACGGCCACACACGTGCGTATCATCCGGTACTGGTTGAAGGACGGTGTCGAGGGGTGGGTCAACGAGATCAAGAAGCGCAAGCTGGAGATGGCCGGGCACATCGGGTTGTGCGACGTGACAAAGAAGAAAACCCTCACGGATTCGGAGATTGGGCGGCTCTTCCAGATGAACGTCGGGTACGAGGAGAACAAGGGCAAGCCGGTCAAGTCGCGACGGCGGTGGGAGGACAACGTAGGCACCGCCAAGGCGGTCAAGGCGGCCAAGCGCTCGGTGTTCTTGGAAGAGGGGAACCGGAACGAGTCGGAGCGCGAGTGGTGGCGACCGGGGGTGCTCAAGACCGATCATCGCTACTCCAACGGGTTGCGACACGGGATCTCTCGTGACTGGCATGACAACGGAAAGCTGAAGGAGTTCAGCACGTGGCGGGCTGGGAAGCAGGACGGGCTCTGTCGGATGTGGTACTCAAACGGAAATATGCGCGAGAACTCGGTCTACAAGAACGATTGTCTGTCGGGTCGGTACCAGACTTGGGACCACTCGGGGAAGAATCTCGAGGATATGGTGTGGGGGGGCGGAGTCTCCGGTGGAATAAGCGACACCGGAGAGCGGTCGGCGGCGTCGCGCAAGATCGTGACGGACGCGCTGATCCCAGACAACTATGTGTAATTTATTAATTTTGTACACTAGAAATAAAAACCATGATCACAATTAAACCCGACCCGCTCCTCGTCGGAACGCCGCTGGAGACGAGGGTCAACGTGCACGTGCCGATCGGCGATACCATCACGCGCGCCATGAAGCATGCAATCTACCAGTACTATCGAGCACAGGAGCGCCCGGGCTGCGGTCTTCTGTGGACCGACGCCCAGGCGCTGCTCCTCGCCAACCTCGCGGCGCTGTACACACCGCGGTCCGCGGTGGACCACGAGATCTCCCCGCTGATGCAGCTCGCCCTCACCGAGTACTACGGGCCAGACCGGATCGAGGAGGCGACCCTGGAGTTCGGCGGCCCGCGCAACTGGAGAGCGCTCTGGAACTATGTCGAGCTCAAAAACCCGCCGATTTCTCACTGCGGCGGGACCGGTCTCGACCCAACTGACAAGAAGCAACTCTTCCGGTGGTTCGCCGGCTGTTCGTGGACCGTGCACGGACCGGAGTTCTGGGACAAGATCGACCCAGTAGGCTACCGCCTCGCGACGGTGCTCGACAACGCCGTCCGCCGGGTGGCGACCAACAAGTGCGTCGTTGATCAGTGTGCCCGAGGCGAGCCGTTCCGCCAGTTCCCACCCCATGGCTGCATCCCCCCGACCGACGACGCCGACATCGAGCGGTTCACGGGTTACACCCACTCTGAGTTTGAGTCATCGAGCGTCCAAGAGCCAAGACCCGGCACCTGGACGCGCGATGACTCTACCGCAGCCGTCCAGTCGGTCGCCTCGGACATGGCGATCAAAACGGCCCAGATGCAGGCCTTTGGCAGCGGAGTCGTCGACCACATACGAGACGACACGGACCAACTGCGCGCCCTCACCACCCCGGTCGAGGTCGCGGTACCGGACCCCACCACACCCAAAGTCGTGGATCCGCCTCGAAACGTCGAACGCACCCCGCGGTCGTCGCGCTTGAGCACACCGGCGATCCTGCTTATCACCGTCGCGGTGATCACCATCTTCATCATCGCCGGCGCACTCATCGTCTAGAGCGCCACAAAGCGCATCGTCACCCGGGTACCGACATCGGGGGCAGAGTCGATGATGAGCTCCCCACCGATGGCGACGCAGAGCTCGTTCGTGACGGAGAACCCGACCACCGCGTCGGTGTCAGTCACCGAGTCCAGGGAGCGGGACATGATGCTGTCGACGTCGGAGTCATCGATTTCGTGCCCGGTGTCGGAGACCACCACGTCCACGCTCTCCCCGCGCCGCCCCACTCGGACGCAAATGCTCGCTGACCCACCGGTGCGCTTGGTCGCCTGTCGGACAATGTTGATGAGACACTGGCGCAGACGCGACGGCTCGGACCGGAACCGAGCGGTCGGGTCGCAGCGGACGTGCGCCCCGATACCGCAGGATCGAACTACCTCGTGCACGTCCGCGTCAGTCAGAACGCATGACTGGAGCATCGGCTGGCTCCGCGTCGGGGTCGTGTGGACCGAGTATGTCGTCGCCAGCTCGATCGCCCGCAGACCGGCCTCGACAACGCTGTCCAGCCGGTCGACCGACTCACCGTTCAGCCGCTGGAATCTCAACAGCTGAGCTAGCCCGTTGACAGCCTCGCACTCGGCCCGGAGCGTCTGAAGGACGCTGTTGACGAACACACGCTTCCTGACTACTAGCTCGGTGAGGTTGAGCACCCGCTCCGTCTCCACCGGGCTGCACGAGTACATGCAACCGACGAGCTCACCGGCGGTGTCCAGAAAGGGGGCGTAGGTAGCGACGAACGAACGGTCGATCCCGAGCTCGACTGGGAGGCGAAACCGGTAAGTACACACCTGGTGACTCCGCAGACACCGCCCGACCATCTCGCATGTGCGGGTGGCAAGGGACGGGAACCTCGGTACGCACTCGGACAGCGTCTTACCGACCACGAGGACACCACCATAGGTGCTTCGAATCTCGTCTCGGAAAGCGCTGTTGTAGAGCAACAGCTGGCACTCACGGTCAAACACCGCGATAAGGTCGGTAGTACAGTCCATGCATTGGGAAAGAAGTAAGACGTGATCCCGAGACATCTTTTACTCATTGATCGCTATTTTTTAAAGTCGAGTCTCTCATCCGTGACATCTCGTACTGCATCCGACCGAGGGAATAGTGGTTGCGGTCCGGGAGTCGAAGAGTGTCCTCGTCCCCGCGGGTGACACACCCCACGTCCGATGTGGTATTGTCCGACACGACATCGACTGTGGGCTTAATCCGTCGCGGCACGACAATACACTCCCTTTGCGCCTGGTTCGCGTACTTGTCCTGAATATCCTTCGGAATGAGCGGGGACGAGACGAACAGGTCCTCGTATGCCTTGGTGAGCCACTCGGTGTACTTACGGGGCTCGGGTTTCAGTAACGAGTTGCTCCGGACGTTGAGCTCGATTGACCGGTACCGGCCCGCCGCCGTCCTGTGGCTCTCCGACATCTGCTCGAAGTTGCTAAATCGGACAATGGCAATGACGAGGCTCGAGAGGTACGACACAACGCTGGAGATAATGGGGATGATCGGGTTCGATCCCGGGTCAATCACCGACCCGATCCCGGACAGCGTACCCGAGAGCAGACCGAGGACGATCCCGGTGATCGTGAGCCAGTTGTAGGTGCGTGAACTCGCAAGGGACACCTCGATATGCATCGCGCGCATACCATGGGCCTCCTGCTCGATCTGGCACACCAGCGTTTCGAGCTCGTGGTTCCAGCTCATATCCTCACCGGTGGCCATCTGGTCGATGAGAGTGTACTGTTTTTTTTTATTCTCGTATCAAAATAAAACAAAACCTATATGCTGTCACCCGCTCGTATTGCCGCGATCGTCGTGCCGATTGTGATTGTCGCAATCGTCGTGCCAATCGTCGTCCTCGTAACAAAAAAGAATAAGAAGGCCGCTCAGGACTGCGAGATGAACGCGTGGGGAGCCTGGGGCGCATGCTCGACGACATGCGACCCCGGGACGCAGACGCGCTCAAGGAGCGTCGCCACCCCGGCAGCGAACGGTGGGAAAGCCTGTGGAAATCTAACCGAGACCGAAACGTGCAACGAAGGACCCAACCAGGCCTGCCCAATCAAGGCCTGTCAGGTCGGAGACTGGACCGCGTGGAGCGCGTGCACCGACGTGTGCGGTGGAGGGACCCAGACACGCTCCCGCACCGTCACGTCCAACCCTTCGAACGTCGAATGCGGTGCGCTCACCGACACACAGACCTGCAACACACAGACCTGCCCACCAGAAGCCTGTCAGCTCAGCGACTGGACCGCGTGGGATGACTGCTCCAAAGACTGCGGTGGAGGGACCCAGACGCGTTCCCGCACCATCACGTCCAACCCGTCCAACTCCCCATGCGGTGCTCTCAACGACTCACAGGTATGCAACACACAGACCTGTCCACCAGAAGCCTGTCAGCTCAGCGACTGGACCGCGTGGGATGACTGCTCCAAAGACTGCGGTGGAGGGACCCAGACGCGTTCCCGCACCATCACGTCC
>Ga0136601_1000876_pt1 | contig 11176 bp, 14 predicted proteins | sample AntRauMFilla2699_FD_181020 | JGI IMG/M metagenome (GOLD analysis project Ga0136601, IMG submission 181020) | Saline lake microbial communities from Rauer Islands, Antarctica - Metagenome Filla 2 #699 | ecosystem: Environmental > Aquatic > Non-marine Saline and Alkaline > Saline | place... | reverse complement strand
GATGCCCTACCTAGGTTACTCATGAAATATAATGTAATTCATCAAATCGGAACGAATAATTTTACAGAAACAAAGGGTAGATCAGACGTGGTTATCTATGACCACCCTTACAAAAATAGATACAAGCCATATGCATATCTAGAAATACTTGCGATGAGAATGTCCGCTGGAGCGGCTGACATTGTTGTCTCTAGAGCGGGGGCGGGATCAATTTCAGAGATTGCACAGTGGAACAAACCTTCAATTGTGATTCCTATTCCAGGAGAAGTTTCGAGAGATCAAGAAAAAAATGCCTTTGCCTATGCAAGATTTGGAGCGACAGTGGTTATGAAACAGGCAAACCTTTCAGCTAACCTACTAATTTCAGAAATCGATCGCATTATCGAAGACCCAGAAGTAAAAGAGGGACTCATAAAAGGAGCAAAAGACTTCTCTAGGCCAGATGCTGCCACACGTATTGCAAACGAGATTATAGAAATCGCACTTTCACACGAAAAATAATATGGACATAACTAGATTTCAAAAAAGAGTTGAGAATTTTACGTGTGATAACTGTGGCACTGAGAATGTAGGTAACGGTTACACAAATCATTGTAAACAATGCCTCTGCTCAAAGCATGTAGATATTTTTCCTGGAGATAGAAAAGAAGATTGTGGTGGAATAATGACGGTATCTGCAATTACAAAGAAAGGAGAGTCGTATGTTATTGAACACACATGTCAAAAATGCAAACAAACTAACGGTGATCACGTACGTCCAGAAGATAATTTCGACGCAGTCATTCAGTTGGTAAAAGCTACAAACGAACGGTTGTCAAAGAAGTAAGGCATGGCGTATAATGATTGCCATGAAAATCAGACTTTTTGCAATCGCGATTCTTATTATCTCAATACTATTAAGCTTCTTTGTTCTCAAAAACACAGAAGAGGGAACATATCCCTTTACCTTTGGTCTCGATCTAGTTGGTGGATCTCACTTGGTGTACAGTGCAGATGTATCAGAGCTAGAATCATTTGAGATTGAGGAGTCAATGCAAGCGCTCGTTAATGTTCTTGAAAAAAGACTTAACCCAAATGGAACTTCAGAAGTACAGGTGCGTACAGAGGGAGCTAGTATTTTTGCGGAAGGTACGAATGAACAGAGGGTCATTATTGAAATCCCCAACGTAACTGATCCTGAAGAAGCAAAGAAACTCATCGGACAAATTCCACTACTTGAATTTAAATTAGCCCTTTCACAAGAGGAACTTACTGAATTAGCAGCATCAACAGCTGGAGGAGAAGCAACCATACAGCAACTTTTGCTTGTTGGTGTGATTACTGAATCAGATCTTTTTAAAGATTCTGGTCTTACAGGAAGATATGTTGAGAAAGCAACAGTGCAACAAGAACAAACATCACGACAAAATGTTGTATCTCTCAATTTTAATGCAGAAGGAGGAAAACTATTTGGAGAACTGACCAGAAATAACATTGGAGAAATCATGGCTATCTTCCTTGATGGTGTTCTGATATCTGATCCTGTTATCCAACAGGCTATATTCGGAGGACAAGCACAAATAACTGGTAACTTTACTCTCGATGAAGCGCAAGAGCTAGCCAGAAATCTAAACTACGGTGCATTGCCAGTACCAATCTCACTCATCTCGACACAAACAATCTCTGAATCTCTTGGATCAGATGTTCTAGAGGGTGGTATCAAGGCAGCACTCTTTGGACTTATAACCGTTATGGTTTTCTTGATTATCATATATAGACTTGGTGGAGTGGTCGCTTCAGTATCATTAGCTGTCTTTGTCATACTGCTTCTTTCATTGTTCAAATGGTTTGGAATAGTATTTACAGCCGCTGGAATCGCTGGGTTCATTATTTCTATTGGTATGGCAGTGGATGCGAACATTCTTATTTTTGAAAGAATAAGAGAAGAGCTTGCGACAGGTAAGCAAATGAAGAGTGCAATACAAACAGGATTTGCACGAGCATGGCTTTCAATTCGTGACTCGAATCTTTCATCAATCATTACAGCGATAATTCTCTTTTATATGACTACCTCGCTTGTACAGGGATTTGCACTCGCATTTGGTCTTGGAGTGGTGGTTTCAATGTTTACAGCCATTACAATCACACGTACGTTCCTTCTTGCTATCGTCCCAGAAAAAATTGAAGACAAAAAAACACGAAAGCGTTTCCGCTCATTACTAGCTGGGTCAATAATTAAATAAATATGTGGATACTTAAACATAAAATTCTCATTTTCATCATCTCCGGGATCACTATGCTCGGTTCATTAGCAGCAATCATAGGCTTTGGTATCAACCCGAGTATAGATTTCCAAGGTGGATCACTTATTGAAGTTACCTACTTATCCGAGCGCCCAGAAGTACCAGAGATTCAAGAATCTTTAGCTAATTTTGGTATTACCAATGCAGTAATTCAAACTGTCGATGATTTTGGTGTCATAGTGAAGACACTTGAATTATCTGACGAAAGAAAGAGTGACGTAGACACAGCACTATCAATCGGTAATACATACGACTTTGAAGAAGAGCGATATAAAAATCTAGGACCTACGGTATCGAATGAGCTTAAAAATAAATCAATTTTTGCCATCATTTTTGTAGTAGTCGCAATTGTTTTGTTTATTGCATACGCTTTCCGTGGAGTATCTCGTCCAGTTTCATCTCTCAGATATGGATTTGTGGCCATTGTTGCTCTTGTTCACGACATATTATTACCAACAGCTGTATTCGCTTTCCTAGGGTCATTTTTTGTTGACTATCAAATTGATGTACTCTTTATCACTGCTCTACTTGCGATTCTAGGATTCTCGGTCAATGACACAATTGTTGTATTTGATCGTGTTCGAGAAAATCTTGCAAAGGCAACTGAGAAAGGCATCAAAGTGAAGGGTGAAGTGTTTGAAGAAATAGTAGGTAAGTCACTAGAAGAGACATTTAGGCGCTCACTCAACACGTCAATCACGACATTAATTCCACTTGGATTCTTGTACTTTGTTGGTGGAGAAGCTACCAAACCATTTGCACTTGTATTAGCAATCGGAGTTATCGCCGGAACATATTCATCACTATTCCTAGCTTCGCCACTACTTACTGTCGTAGAAAAGTATCAAAAACCACCAAAGGATAAGCCAGAAAAGAAAACAGGTGATGATTTTGTACCAACAGTCTAAAAGTATCTAAAACTAGAATATTCTAGCTATGAAGTTACCAAAGCGTGTTCGAAATCATGTCAATCCACTTGCTGATCAAACAGTGTATTCATTTGAAGGATTCCCAAACAATAATCCGATTATTGTTGATATTGGCGCATACAGAGGAGAATTCTCACAAAAACTTATTGAACACTTTACAGAGAGGCGAAACTATATTGTTGCAGAAATAAGAAAGCCCTACGCGCACTATCTGCGGGAGCTTTTTTCTGACAATAAACAAGTTGCTGTATTCGATGGTAATTCCGCAAAAAATCTTCACGCAATTCTTGCTCCGTCAATCAAAAAAGATATTCCTATCGAGTATATTTTTATTAATTTTCCCGACCCATGGTTTAAAGAAAAACATAAAAAACGACGCATCATCACTGAATCTTTTTTACAAGATTGCAAAACATGGATTCAGCCTGAGACAATATTTGTATTTCAAACTGATCAGCAGCAATTATTTTTAGAGACACAAGAGGCACTACGAGATGAGAATATAACTTATAAGGAATTTGGAGAGCCACTTTTTGATATCACTTCATATTGGGAAGAAATGAAAAGGGGAGAGGGAAGTCACATTTACAGAATGACTTTTTCAATTACATAATCAGACACTATTTTTTAGAAATAGTTTGTCCTTGGTCTGTGTCTTTTACTATGTATCCAAGCTCTTGAATCTCATCCCTTATTTTGTCAGAAAGTGACCAATCTTTTGCATTTCTCGCTTCAATACGCTTGACTGCAAGATCCTGAATAGGATCCGGGATGGAAGTATTGCTGATTTCTAGTACCGATCGTTCAATATCAAGACCAAGTATCATGTCGCATTCAATAAGCGTCGCTAACTTGTCCTCATCTGAGATATTGGAAGACAGCATCTCATGTACAACACCGAGTGCTTTGGGGCTATTAAAATCATCTCTTAGAGAGTCTACAAAATTCGTTTTAAACGATTCTGACACAGAACCCTTCTCAGTATCACTAAACCTATTAATAATGCTCTTGCGGGCATTTTTAGCTGCCTCAAGTGCATCCCATGTGAAGTTCTGCTTTGATCGATAGTGCGCCTGCAAGAAAAGATATCGCAGATCAAGAGGGGAGTATCCCTTTTTCTCTATGTCAGAAAGAAGAAAACTGGTGCCCTCTGATTTAGACATTTTTTTATTATCAACTAACAAGTGTTCATTGTGTACCCAAATGTCCACAAAAGGAGACCCATATCCTGATTCTGACTGTGCAATTTCATTTGTGTGGTGAATGGGGATGTGCTCGATTCCTCCCATATGGATATCGATGCTCGTGCCCAGATATTTGTGAGCCATCGCTGAACACTCAATGTGCCATCCAGGAAATCCTTCTTTCTCAGAAAAAGGATTTTTCCATGTCTGCAACGCATTCTCGTGAGCTCCTGATTTGAAAAACCATAAAGAAAAGTCGCCTGGATTATTTTTATTGGTGTCCTGTACATCACCATGTCCAGTTCCTGAAAGAAGCTTGTCCATATCCTGATGAGATAACTTGGTGTAGTTATCTTTTTGAGAGATATCAAAATAGATCGCATGTTCTGTTTGGTATGCAAAATTCTTTTCGAGCAACATTTCTATTAGCTCTATCATTTCATCAACATGCTCTGTTGCTCGCGGGGATACATCAGGAGCAAGAGTGTTTAGTTTTTCAATATCAGATACATACTGAGCTTTATACAACTGAAATATTTCCTCAGCAGATTTTTCATCCCGCTTAACTGCCTTTTCCATTTTGTCTTCACCGGTGTCTCCATCACTGGAAAGGTGTCCCACATCAGTATAATTTCTGACAAAGGTTACATCTGCACCCAGATATTTCAGTGAACGAATCATAATATCTGCCATCACAACTGATTTCATGTTTCCAATATGTTGATTCCAATACATCGTTGGCCCACACTGATAAAAAGAGATAGGTTTGGACATATCCAATATCTTTTTTTCTTTAGTGAGTGTGTCCAAAATCTTCATGCCCTCTATTGTAGCAAGGGATGACACTTTCTCTGCATTTGTATAGTGTATTTATATCAGCAGTTTGTCATAATGGGAGCACAATGAAAAAATTACTTAAAGTCCTGCTAGTCGTACTACTCTGCGTTGCTCTGTTTTCAGCAGGGAGAATGTATGGAGAGCATACAGTTCGTGATGTACAGAATGACATAGACCTTGGGCCATTCTGGGAAGCATGGGGTATTTTGGAAAATAAGTTTGTTTCTTCGACTGATAAAGAAGAAGATGAAGAACTAACTTCTCAGGATAAAGTGTATGGTGCAATCAGGGGTCTCGCGGCTTCGTATAAAGATCCGTATACAGTCTTTTTCCCTCCAGAAGAGAACGAGCTTTTTGAATCAGACATTCAGGGTGAATTTAGTGGAATTGGTATAGAAATAGGTGTAAAAAATAACGCATTAACAGTTGTTTCTCCACTAAATAAAACACCAGCATTCAGAGCTGGATTACAAGCAGAAGATATTATCGTCGAAATTGATGGTGTTGAATCAGTGAGTATTAGTCCCAGCGCTGCAGCAAAAATGATTCGTGGAGAGCAGGGAACAGAAGTAGTACTTACTATTTTGCGAGAGGGCGAGATGGAATTTCTGGAGATTCCTATCATTCGTGATGTGATTGAAATTCCAACAATTGAAACTGAAGTGCAGGGTGACGTATATATTATTTCTTTCTATACTTTTAATGCACGAGCTACAGAAGAGTTTTTTGCAGCAATGCAAAACTATGAACGCTCTGGGTTAAGCAAGCTTATTATTGATGTACGTGGTAACCCTGGCGGATTCTTGAATTCTGCTATAGACATCGCCTCACTTTTTATTGAAAAAGATAAGGTGGTGGTGACTGAATCATTTGAAAATAAGCGCCCAGACGCAATCCGTTTATCAAAAGGATTTAATGTAGTTGATGAAAACGATCAAATTATTATGTTGACTGATGGAGGTTCTGCCTCTGCTTCAGAGATACTCGCTGGAGCACTCAGAGACTATGACAGGGCTCAGTTGGTAGGGGAGAATACCTTTGGAAAAGGGTCTGTCCAAGAGCTTGTTCCTATTACTCGCGATACAGCACTCAAATTGACTATTGCACGATGGATTCTTCCATCTGGAGAACAGATTTCAGAAGATGGTATTGAGCCAGATGTCTTAATTGAAGACGACACTGAAACTGAAGAGGACGAAATTTTATTAAAAGCATTAGAAATACTCGCTAATTAAATAAATTGATATAATCGAATTATATGAAAGTCATACTGTTACATAACGTTAAAAAAATTGGTTCCCAAGGAGATGTTGTCGATGTTGCTGATGGGTACGCAAACGGGTTCTTACTCCCTAAAAAACTTGCCAGAATTGCAACATCAGAAGCACTCTCTTCTCTGGATGCGCAAAAAACAAAGGTAAATGCTAATCATGAAGAAAAGATCAAAGAACATAAAAAATTAGTTGATTCTGTGAAAGGTAAGTCCGTTACTATCACCGCGCAAGCTAATGAAAAAGATCAACTTTTTGCAGCAATTCATGAAAAAGATGTAGTAGCTGCGATACAAAATGCTTTAGGGGTTATGATTGATTCAGAAAATATTGAATTAAGTGGTGAGATTAAAATGTTAGGAACACATAAAGTACATGTCAGGGCAGGGGAGGCGTCTGGAACATTTGATCTAGAGGTCAGTAAAAAATAGAGAGACAAAAAACCGCACAATATGTGCGGTTTTTTCGTAGCTAACTTTTTTACGCCTCAACCGGCATAATGTGAACAATTTTTCTATTATCTAGATTATTATTGAAAGAGAGCTTTCGTTTTGTCTTGAAAGACACTGTTCCGGGAGCAAGTGCAAAGAGCGTGTGGTCTTTACCTACACCCACGTTTTCTCCAGCCATTACCTTAGTTCCACGCTGTCGGATGATGATATCTCCGATTTTTACGTATGAACCATCAGATTTTTTGATACCCAAATATTTTGGATTTGAATCCCTTAGGTTTTTTGCCGATCCTCCTGCTTTTCTATGTGCCATATCTAATTAGTTAATGTGATAGGGAGTATTGTACTTATATAGACAAATAAAACAAGTCTATTCCATCTATGTTATTCTCTGAGAAGGCTCGTACGCTCATTGTAAGGAGAGAAGTAATGATTAATCTTGAGTACACCACAAAAAATGACAAATTCGACATTGCCAACTCATTGTTTACTGGCAACACTATAACTCTTTCTATTGAATCAGAAGAGGGAGTTTGGAACAGACAAGGATCTCTTCGGATAAGTATGGTTAGTACAGAACCAGAAGGTACAGGAGAGGTGATATTTTGTAAAGGGGTACTTCGCATAAGAGAAGAGTACGCTGAGCAGGAACCATCAAAAGCAACTAGAATTCGCTGGAGAAATCATATCTCTTGTGAAATAACTTTCTCGTCGAGCACTAACGGCGGTAGATTATCCTTGGATAGATTACCTTTTATGGAAGAAAAAAAGCTTGTGTCTGCTGAAGATGAAAAAATTAAGTCATCTCGACTTAGAGCTACAAAAAGAAGGGTCAAGGAGCTCATGAACAAGCAAGTTGAATAAACTTATATTGTTTCAGGTCAATTTCTAGCTGGACGCCTCGGAAGGGCGTCCATCATTTTAATGATATTTGTCGCACAATATATCTTTTGCGACAATTACTGCCTATCTCTTTTCTAAGGCGGATATCCTCTCTTCTAATCTTAATATTTCTTCATCAGTTATCCTTGCAATCTCTTGAGCGCGGTAGCGAGAGAATTTTTCATAAAAGTCCCGAAACCATCCTATTGAAAGAACAACGATAATAAATCCTAAGACGCCTATTATTCCACTAATTGAACTTAGCATCATAATAATCCCAATAAAATATATTACTGTCATCACACTATTTACTTTTTTTGACTTATCAAGGTCGTTTTTTGATACTTTTATATTATTATTTCTCATGACCATACTATAGCAATCTTAAGATAAATAACTATTTAAACTTATTAAAAAATTCAATTATGTAGTTTAAAAAAGTGTTTACTGTCGATTCATTAATGTTTAGATCCTCCAGTGTGTCTTGCGATGAATCAATTACTTGTTCCGTACCAGGCTTTATTACTGAATTAAAGAATTCTGTTACAGCTGATATCTCATCCGTGTACTCTTGTTCAAAATTTTCAACTTTTTCCCGTAAATCAAATCCAATAAATGATAGTGCTAGTACACCAACAATGATGGTCAATATCGTCTTAATAAGCCCCTCTCGCCCACTTTTTGCTATATAGCCTGATTGTTTTGTATGTGAGCTTGAGTTCATGTCTATATTATATCAAAGTTTGACAAAATAATAATTTAATTACTAATTACTTTTTCTCCATTCTTCTATATGTTTATGATTACCGGAGAGTAACACCTTCGGAACATCGTACGTTTCACCCTTAAAAGTAAGAGATTCAGGCCGAGTATAGAAAACACTTGATGCATCCCTAGATTCTTCCAAAGAATTACTGTCGCCAAGCACACCAGGAACATGCCGAGAGATCGCATCGATCATGACGAGTGCTGGCAACTCCCCTCCTGTCAGAACATAGTCGCCGATGGAATACCGCGTACCTGGAAACATCTCTTCGATACGACTATCGATTCCTTCGTAACGACCGCATATAAGGACGATGTGTTTTGTCTTTTTAGACACTACATCCTTTGCAAAAGAAATAGCCTCCTTGTTGGAAAACTGCGTGCCCGAAGGCGAAAAATGCACTATACGGACACCTTTTTTTCTCCCAACAACCTTGGAGAGGATTTTTATCAAGGGCTCGGCTCTCATGACCATACCGGGACCTCCACCAAATGGTTTGTCGTCCACGCGTCTAGGCAGTCCGCCAGTTTTGCTTTTCTCAGTATATTCGATTGGATTATAGGTATGTACGGCAATGTGCTTAGATTCTTGTGCTCGTTTAAGAATAGACTCCGATACATATGCATCAATAGTATTAGGAAAAAGTGTAATGACGTGAAAATGTAACATTATAGTGTGCAGGTATTAAGACCAGTAATGCTACATAGTAGCGGGGTTATGATTGTAAGAGAAATAATATAAATAAGAATAGCAAAAAATAATGTTTGTGCTGATACGGCGATTATGATTTTCTGACTATCTCTAATTTGTTGCATATTTCGAATCCCTTTCATGTAGAAATATATTACAAGTGATGCTACTAGGATGCACGTACCAGCAACTCGCATAATCCATGGATCAAATAGTTGTGACGTTTCTCCAAACGAGAATCCAATCAATGCCAGAGAAGGAATTGTCAGGCAGCATGACGAAGCAAGTACTGCTGGCACAATAGATAATTCAAGCGCATCTGTAGTGCCTTTCGTACTCCATTTTTTAATCATGAATCAATTCTAGCAAAGAAAAATGTACAAAAGAAAATAGCCGCAACTACGCGGCTATTTTCTTTTCTGCAGTAATGACAAACGTTTATGAAGTACTAAGTTTTATTAGGTTCATTTATTTTAAGGTTGACGCGGGCTTGGTCTCTCATCCCTACGACTCTGAGTAGAGTACGGATAGATTTGGCAGTGTTGCCCATCTTTCCAATAATCTGACCCATGTCGGCTGGATTCACTGTAAGTGTTAAGAGAACACCCATTTCATCAACTTTGCGCTCTACAACAACATCCTCAGGATACTCTACGAGACCCCTCACAAGTTGTTCTAGATACTGCGCGTCGTTTTGTGTCATAAGTAGGTCTATTACTAGACCTATCTATATGATAGCAGGTCGTTACTGTCGTTCAAAGTAAGTTGTGTATTTCTATTTTCGCCATAAATTGGCAAAAACAGTAACTAATTTGAAATTTTGTATGTGATTGTTACTGTCTTTTGGAACTTGTTTTCTCCTACTGGAATTGATGCGGCAACTGAGTCACTTTGTGCAAAGTCTTCAGAATATGCTCTGTTGAAATATGGTTGTGGATAGTACTGGTCTTGATTCTCTGAAAATGAAACTATCTTCTCTAAATTGACTCCAAGATCTCGTGCAAGATTTCGGGCCTTTTTTTGTGCATCATCGATTGCATCTTCTCTGACTCCATCAAGAATATCTTCGTCGTCCTCAACAGAGAAAGTGAGCTGTGAGACATTATCAACTTCTAATTCCCCTATCTTTCCTAAAACTTCTCCTACATTATCTAGGTCTCGAATTTTGAGCTCAATAGTTTGTGAAACTCTATATCCATCAAATACTTGCTGTCGTTCAGTGTAGTTGTATTGTGGATTCACCGAGTAGTTTGTTGTTCTTATGTCTTTATCTTCAATACCGTCTGATTTTACTGACTTTAGAAAGTCTTTAATTCGATCGTCTACTGAAGAACGTGCCTCTTCCAGGTCTTTTGATTTACGAGTCATAGTAAATGAAACTGATGCTGTATCTGGTGCCACAAATTCCTCTGCTTCACCTTGTACGGTAATAGTTTCTCCTCCCTGTTCAGTTACTACTATCTCATTTGATTGTAGTAATGTTGCAAGTGATAGCACTAATGCTATTGCAACTGCTATGTATAGCAATGTTTGTTCTTTTGTCATGATTTTATGGTTAGAGTATTATGATGAGTAATGTATATCGCGACAATAGTTACAAAACGCTCATCACGGGAAATTATACCGCAGTTACAATTTGTTTTGCATGTTACTAAACACGAGCTCGAAAGAGGTTCAGTTATTGAAATTATTGATGGCAATAAAAAGTCCCCCGCTTTTATATACAACACAGAGCCTATTTCCGCATATAAACAGCAGATACGCGCTGGGGAGTTTGATCCCAAAAAACTTAAATTTTCAAAAACAGGTGAACACAAAGATGGTCACATTATGTGCCGTTATGAGCCAGCTAATTTCAAAAAGTTTTTAGATAATAATGATTT
>Ga0136601_1000875_pt1 | contig 11176 bp, 12 predicted proteins | sample AntRauMFilla2699_FD_181020 | JGI IMG/M metagenome (GOLD analysis project Ga0136601, IMG submission 181020) | Saline lake microbial communities from Rauer Islands, Antarctica - Metagenome Filla 2 #699 | ecosystem: Environmental > Aquatic > Non-marine Saline and Alkaline > Saline | place... | reverse complement strand
TGATTCAGTGCAAGACTACGAAACAGACCCAATACTCGATTCCCAAATTGACTTGATCGTAGCAGAAACCGAATCAGAAATCGCCGTCGAAGCAGCGACCGAACTGGAAGAAGCCGAATCGGCCCCCATCGTAGACGAACGTGCAGCTGAAACAGTGGAAACAGGGACTAATTTAGATTCAGACGAGATGTCATCAGACCTAGAAGAAGATGAAGATCTAGGAACAACAGATGCAATTATTGAAACTGATGCAGACACAGTAGAAGTATCTGCCGAAGCAGAGCTAGGAACAACCACCAACTAGTCGTTATTTACCAGCAAATCAAAGTCAACAAAGCCCGCTCAAGCGGGCTTTGTTTTATCGAAGGGTTACCCTTCGTAAGTTACACCGTTCGCTCTCGCAACCATGCTGCTAGTTCACTCTCGTCGACGTTGCCTTGGGCCACTTGGATGATTTTGTCTCCGATTTCTGCTACATTCCACTCAATTACGATCCCATGACTTGATAGACAGGTATCAATTGTTGCAAATGCAGTGCGTTTGTTAGCATCATTAAACACATGACCTTGCGAGACTGCTAATCCATACGCTGCCGCTAGATCAAATACATCAGCGACTAATCCATACTGAATCCTATTATCCACTCGACCAAGCACACCCTCGAGTGACTTGTTGCCAGCCATACCCTGCAGTTCACCTGGATTTAGAACGTCGTCGTGTAGATCAATAATATCTTGCGGGCTATACAGTAGCCACATATTATTTATCTTTCAGGTAATCGAGAACGTTCTGCACCTGTGGTTTCCGCTGTGCAAACAGCCTACGCACAGCACCCGCTGCATAGTGTGCAGCGGGTGGTTGGTCTGGACTGCGCATGTACGCCACTATTTTGTTGCGATCAAGAATAGCAACTTCACCACCGTCTTTAAGGGATTCGATAATCTGCCGCGGTTCACGTAGGTCGGTGAGTGACGCAGTTTTGTTGGCTTTGATGTTTTGGATAGCCATAATAAATAGATAAAATTAGTATACGATTAAGTATGTAATAAAGTATACATTTAAATACATACTTTGCAACCACAATTCCTACCGGTTTTCACTGGTGGGGTTTTCTAATTGTGTTTTGTCACCAAGAGCAAACTCCCTAATCACCTGTAGTGAGCCATCCACAGAAACAATTCTCGTTTCGAGGACCGGTGAGTCTCAGGCGATTAGGGAGTTTGCTCGCGCGTTATCTACGCAGCAACCTCCGCTTCCTCCTTCGCAATAATCATCGCCTTCACTCGCATCGTCGACACCACCGCGTCACGATTTCTCTCATCTAACTGCATGGTGATGAATTTGATCGTGTCCTGCAAATTTGGGATCCGGACGTTTTCTAGGGCCGATACACGGCGTCTAGTTTTTTCGATTTCGTCGGCGAGGTTTTCCGCCGCTTTTTCTAACTCGGCGAGTTTCAGAATATCGACAAACACTTCGTCAAATTTAACCATCGCGTTGTCGAGGTCGCCGGTGGTTTCCATCATGCCGTATGAAAAAGCTGATCCGGTTTTGGTGATCTTGAACTCAGGGATTTTGACTGACATGACGTTTTGGATTTTTACGTCCAGGTTGATGTTGGCGTTTGGTGCCAAAAACGCTGTTTCAAGTGACGACGCTGCGGTCATCGCACTCGCCCGCGTGTACGAATCAAACGCCGAACCCAGTCTCGCTTCGACACTCTCCCGCACCGCTTTGGCTTCGTAAATGATCGCCATGAATTTCTTCACGAGACCATCTCGCTTGTCTTTGAGGAGTTTATGTCCCTTCTGCGCTGTCTTGAGTTCCTTTTTTAAGGTTAAGAGAGCGATTCGGGTGGGGCTGACTTTGAGTATCATAATGTAAGTAATTTTAGCGTTCAAGCGTTCCAGGAATTCTCCCTTGGTAGGTCGAATTCGGAACTAAGTTTTGCATAGTCGCTAGGCTCCTTGCATGAACTTATCAATCTCAGCAGGCTTGACCCGCTTCAAACTCTTGCGTGGCAATAGACCGAGTAGTTTCCATCCGATATCGAGAGACTCTTCGACTACTCGGTTTTCGTATTCACCTTGTCCGACGAATTCTTTTTCAAAAGCTTCGGCGAATGTAAGGTGTGCCAAATCAGTCTCGTCAAGTGACGCTTCACCTAGCACCACCGCTAGTTCACGCACTTCGCGACCGGTGGCGTACGAGGCAAAGAGTTGGTCTTTGAGGTTTTTGTGGTCAGCTCGGGTTTTGCCTTCCCCCACTCCCGCTGCCCACAATCGTGAAAGCGATCCTTGTACATCCACTGGTGGGAACACTCCTTGTCCTGACAATTCTCGCGATACGACGAACTGTCCTTCGGTAATGTAACCGGTAAGGTCTGGAACTGGGTGCGTTTTGTCGTCGTCTGGCATCGAGAGGATTGGGATCTGCGTGATGGTTCCCTGCTTGCCTTTGACGCGTCCCGCGCGTTCGTAGAGAGTAGAAAGGTCAGTGTACAAGTATCCTGGGTATCCGCGTCGTCCAGGTACTTCTTTTCGGGCGGCTGACACTTCACGCAACGCCTCACAGTAGTTGGTCATGTCGGTTAGAATCACCAGCACGTGCATGTTTTTTTCAAACGCCAAGTATTCGGCGGTTGTCAGCGCCATGCGGGGCGTTGAAATTCGTTCAACCACCGGGTCGGCAGCCGTGTTGATGAATAGTACTGATCGTTCGAGCGCACCCGCTTCTTCGAATTCCCGCCTAAAGTATTCTGCTTCTTCAAACGAAACTCCCAGCGTTCCAAACACGATTGCAAATTCGGCTCCGTCTTTTACGGCTGCTTGCCTGGCGATTTGTGCCGCTAGTCTGGCATGCGGCAGTCCGGCTCCGGAGAAAATCGGTAGTTTTTGTCCCCGCACCAGCGTATTCATCACGTCGATTGAACTAATCCCCGTTTGGATAAAGTCATCAGGGAATTCTCGTGAGTACGGGTTCATCGGATCACCGGCAATATCGCGTCGTTCTTCGGCGATAATTTTTGGTCCACCGTCTGCCACTTCTCCCGCGCCGTTGAACACGCGACCAAGCATATCTTCTGACACACCCAGTTTCAGCGTCTCACCTTTGAAACGAACTTTGATGCCTTCGGCGGTCATGCCGGCGGTTGGCGCAAACATCTGCACTACCGCTTTTCCCTTGCTCGTGTCGAGCACTTTTCCATACCGCGGAGCACTTTCTCCAGCGACTTGCACTTCTACTAGTTCTTCAAATGACGCTCCTTCGACGCCCGTTACCACCAATAGTGGTCCAGCGATGTCAGAAACAGTTGAATATTCTTTTTGGCTCATAGTCAATTACTTAGGCCGCGGTGGCGGTGAGGCTACTAATTTCGGTTCGGGTTTTTTCCTGGAAGGCAGCAAAGTCGTCTTTGGTCCAGGTCAGTTTGTCTTTGAGAGTTGCCACTTCGTTGAATGTTTCCATTTTGGTAAAGCCGGCAAATTCAAACTCTGGGGTCGAGACAACCGTTCGTCCCGCTTCGAGGAACATCATGATTGACTTCAACATGCCGTACTGTCGATCAAGCGGTGTGTACGCGTCCTCTGGTGAAAAGGCGTCCTGGAACAGGAAGTCTTCTCGTAACATCCGTGCCACTTCGAGGATCAATCGCTCATCGTTTGATAGTGATTCCATTCCCACCAGGCGAACGATTTCGAGTAGTTTTGCTTCTCGTCCCAATAGGTCAAGGGCCTTTGATCGGTACGCACTGTAATCTGGAGCCACTTGTTCAGCCCAGAATTTCTCAAAGTTTGGGGCGTATAGTGAATACGACGTCAACCAGTTGATGCTCGGGAAGTGTTTTTTGTACGCCAATCCTGAATCAAGTGACCAGAATGTTTTGGTTACCCGCAACGTCGCCTGTGACACTGGTTCTGACAAGTCTCCTCCTGGTGGCGACACCGCTCCGATTACGGTTAGTGACCCAGTTCGCCCTTCGCTTCCCAGTGTCGTCACGATTCCTGCTCGTTCATAAAATTCAGCTGTTCGTGAAGACAGGTACGCTGGGTAACCTTCTTCTCCGGGCATTTCTTCGAGTCGTCCTGAAATCTCACGCATCGCTTCGGCCCAACGAGAAGTCGAGTCAGCCATGAGCGCCACGTTGTATCCCATGTCACGGTAGTATTCAGCGATAGTGATTCCGGTGTATACCGACGCTTCACGCGCTGCCACGGGCATGTTTGAGGTATTGGCAATCAGGATGGTTCGCTTCATAATCGGCTCGCCGGTGTTTGGGTCAACCAAGTGTGGAAACTCGGTCAACACTTCGGTCATTTCATTTCCGCGTTCACCACAACCGATGTACACGATGATCTGGGCATCACAGTATTTAGCGATTGATTGCTGCGTCACGGTTTTACCCGCACCAAATGGTCCAGGGATTGAACCAGCTCCACCTTTGGCGATCGGGAAGAATGTGTCGATTGAACGCCCGCCAGTGCGGAGTGGTTCGGTTGGGAAGATCTTGCTGGCTTTTGGACGCGCGACGCGAATTGGCCAGTACTGCAACATAGCCACGTCAACGTTACCAGTTGCGGTTTTGATGACGGCGATCGTTGCCTGTACGTTGTGCTTACCTGAGGCAACTGTTTCCACGGTTCCGCTCACGCCTGGTGGCACCATGATTTTGTGCTCGATGACTGATGTTTCTTGGACTACACCGAGAATATCACCCGCGACCACTGCATCACCAGCTTTTGCTACTGGCGCAAAATCCCACTCTTTGGCGAGATCAACCGGATCGGCTTCGATCCCGCGTTTGATGTATTGGTTACCCGCAACAGCTTCGATGTCTTTGAGCGGTCGTTGAACGCCGTCGTAGATTGACTCAAGCAAACCTGGCGCCAACGCTACCGACATGGTGCGACCAGTGCGAAACACCGGGTCACCGGGGGCAATCCCAGCCGTTTCTTCGTATACCTGAATCGCCGCTTCATCGCCGTGAAGTTCGATGATTTCACCCATTAGTTTTTCGGCGCCAACCCGAACCACTTCGTATAGTTTTGCATCACTCATGCCGGTGGCACGGACGAGTGGACCAGTGACTCGCGCAATTACGCCAGCGACTGTATCTTGTGATACTGGTGTATCGGTCATAATAATTTGTTGTAATCTTGAAATGAATAATGTGATCTTCCCAGAAGATCTGACCTCAGCGTAAAATACTTTTTGCGCTCAAGTCAGTTCTCCTGACTACACCTGGTTGCGATCTGGTTAGATAATCGCTGAACCGACGGCTTTTTCTGCCAACCGCCGCAACCGTTCGATGGCAACCCCGCTGGCGCCTGACGGGCCAGGCAACACCACAACCGCAGGCAACGCGCCCGCGACGACTTTGGCGTACTCTGCCTGATCGACATCGGCAATAATATCGTCAATCACACAAATGATCGCGTACTGCCCTGCTTGTGTTTGGTCAGCTGAAATGGCTTTGATCGCCTTGATCTGGTCGAGAGCGGTGGCGGCCGTAGTCGCGTCAAACACTTCAACCCCAAGCGCCTTAAACCCTGACACCATGTCAGTTGGTCCAACGATAGCGATACGGTATTGGTTAGTTGTTGACATAAGCAGTTCGAACATTAGCGCGGATAGAAGCTTCATCCATGCCGCTGTTACGCCCGACGACAATCGTCCGGACGTTGGCAGCGGCTTGTTTGACTCGCAAATAGTACAAAACTAGTGACGCCGACGAGAATAAATCAGCACTGGCACGTTTTGCCATCGTGATCAAATAATCATCAATCCGCGCATCGAAGTCGCTCGTGTGACCAGTGTGGGTGTACACCGCAAGCGCAGCGGTAAAGAATCCGGGGGCGAATGTTTCCAGCGCCTCCTGGATCGACTCCTTACTGTCAAAACTAGCTGGTCCCAATGTGCCACCTGACACAAATGTTGGACTAAACGTTACCGTGGCGAGATTTGCCAGTCGCAAGGCGGCTTTCACGTTGTACAAATTAATCACCGTTGCCACGTACTGCTTGATGAACGGATCAGTCGACGTTGCTGCAAACGCACGCAAGGTCGCAAACAACAAGGCGTCGAACACACCATCGACCAGATCAAGTTCGCCGGCGACAACATGAGCGATTGCTTGGTCGTAGGCTTGCTGCCAACCTGGCTGCAGTCGTGCCAATGTCGACGCCGTCGCGTGTCCGTGCAGTGTCTGTGGATCGTAGCAACCGCGACGTGAGACGAGCGCTTGTACCGCGTCAAACGGCAATTCTTTTTTCGTGGCTTTGGCGAACACCCGCAAGTTATGGACGTCGTGTTGGATCCACAGCACCGCGAGCGAGTTTCCATCGGGCGAAATTCGCTCCAACAGCTGCTTGGCCCCGATCAATGTTTCTTCAATCGCAGCCGCTTCGTTTTCTTCGACCGCCTGCAGCAAGTACGGTGCCAGGTAAGTTTCTTTGAACGCCGCGTGCAGCGCCTCGCCAGGCGCCGCCACCAACAACCGATCGATATCGGTTTGTGAGAGAAGTTCGTTCCCGAGCACAGTGACTCTGGTGGCGCTATAGATGTAGGCGGTGTTCATAAAAATGAGTTAGCCGAGCTGTTGTGCTAAATGCATCTCAAGCGTCGGTTGCAGGTCAGCAAATCGCTGCGCGTTTTTAGCATCTTTGTCGACGACAGTTTTTTGCGCGTCGGCTAGGATCTGGTCAAACACATCACGCCGGGCGGTTTGTACTGCCAATTTGCCTGCTTGCCGCGCTTTGGCGAGCGCTGCGCGCTTGATCTGCGCGACTTCTTTAGCGCTTGCAGCTTCAGCTTCCGTTTTGATTTCAGCTATAACGGTCGCCGCAGATGCTTCGATCTGACTCACGGCTGCTGCTGACTCTGCTTCGATAACAGCAATCTGTGCGCTCGCTTGTCCGGCAATTTTTTCTAGTAATAGTTGCGTGCTCATATAGATTACGCGATTGAAATAAGCAAGATGAAACTGATCAGGACGCCAAAGATCGCCCAGGTTTCAACCATAACTGACAGCACGATGGCTCGACCCATGTTTGCTTCGTCACGAGCGATCAAAGAGATACCTGACGCTGCCACCAATCCCTGGTAAATACCGGACACGAGTCCAGCGATACCAATCGGCAGACCTGCAACCAGATATTGTAGTCCGGTGTTCAACGTAATAACTGGCATTGTTTCAGCTCCCAGGATTCCTGAAAAACTCAGAATCAAGAAGGCTCCAACCAATCCGTAAATTCCCTGTGATCCTGGCAGCGCTTGCATAAGCAACAACTTTCCAAACAGCTGCGGCTTTTCCCCCACGACTCCAGCCGCCGCCTGTCCGGCGTATCCCATTCCGATCGCCGATCCAGCAAATCCACAAATGGCGGTTACTGCGGCTCCGATAAAGATGAGGGCGATCCCTATAACTGATGCTTCCATAAATAAATACTTTAAAAATAATAACTAACCCTGTCTGACGATCACTCTTTTGCAACCGTTATGTGTTTTTCGGTGCGAGCGAGTGGCGCAAAACTGCGACCAGTGCCAGCCACAAATTTGCCAAAAAATTCGACAAACTGCAACCGTGCGCTATGGATGAAGGCGCCCAGAGTGTTCACGGCGAGTGTAAACACGTGTCCAATAAACAGTACCATCAGGGCAAATACTGGTCCGAGGTACGGTACCGAGTCGTACACGATACCAGCAATCAGGTTGATCGCAAACGCCAAAGCGGTCGTCGCCAACCCCAACGCCAAGAGACGTGAGTACGACAAAATGTCTGACAAATACCCCACACTGGCGTACAAACTACCGCCGACGTTCATCAGTGCTTCCACAATACTTCTGCTTCGGGCGAGGGCTGATCCGATCAGAACTGCCAACCCGACATACGCGAGCGCGGTGATTGTACTCGCCGCTGCCGCGACATAACCAGCGATCGACAATACATACAAAATCCCAACACAAAACAGGAACAACCACGGACCTTGTTCGAGCACCCCTTGAAGTAACTGCTGGTTGCGCGCGTCAGAGTAAATTTTGAGCACCATTCCCACCATGACTTGGAATACACCAAGACCCAGCGCAAGGTAAAACACTGGCAGTGGGTTGCCGATTGGGTCGAACACTTGGATCGCTTGCATCCAGGCTGGGAGTAGTTCTGGCGCGATACCAAAATACCCACCAAACAACATCCCCACCAACACCGTCGCAAATCCGATGTACAGCAACAATTTCATCATCGATCGTACCGAGTCAGTGAGTTTCGCAAACACAAGCAATCCTGCACTAATCACAATCAGCGTCGCGCCGTAGCCCACGTCGGTCAAAGACAACCCAAAAAACAGAAAAAAGAAGCCAGCCAAGAACAACGTCGGATCGAGGTCTTTGTGTCCCGGCATTCCGTATAGTCTCGTTACTGCTTCAAACGGTTGCACCCAGGCGCTGTTTCTGATTTCGACTGGTGGTTCTTCGGCTTCATTTTGATCCTGATCCATAAACACCGCCGACAATTTTTTCTCAGCGAGTGCCGCTTCGATCGCAGCTTTCTGGTCGGCAACCAACCAACCTGAAAATACCGCTGTCGTCGCGGTTCCGCGCGCCGAATCAAGCACTGAAAACCGATCACGCTCCCATTCGAGCAATTCACCAGTAATGTGCAGCTGTGACAGATGCGTGTGTGCGACATGATCGGCCTGATCATGAGTAATACCTAGTTCACCTTTGGCAGCCGCTAGTTTTTCTTCTACGGCGACCAGCTCTATTGCCGCTGTTTCTACCCCTTGTGGACGCGTGATTACGGGCAGATCAGCATCGGTGAGTAGTTCGGTTACTGATTTTAGATCGCTCGTTAAAATCGTGAGCAAGGCGGCATTTTGTGACACTTGTTCGATACCGTACGTGGCAACTGACTCACCACACGCGGCGGACACCAAATCAGTCAGCTGTAGTTTCCCTGGCTGTCCTGCGCTCACTAATATTGAAATTGTTTGACCGGTCGTTAGTTCTGATAGTCGATTGGTGACTGGTGACCAAGTTTTTAGGAGAGCCCGCTGCTCTTCGAGCTGGCGGACACGTTCGGTTTTTTCGGCTAGTTCTACTTGAAGGGCTTCAACATCTGCCACCACCGCGCGCACCACGTCTGTGTCAGACATTCGTTTTGCGACGTCGGCTTCGGTATATCCAATAGTTGCGCCTTCACGCAGTAGTTGTAGCAGTCCTCGCTTCTTTTGGTACGGAGCCAAAAAACTAATCGCGTGCTGCAATTTTGGTAGGAGCGCGGTGTGTGGCGCTACGATCGACAGTTCGGTCAAAGATTCATCTGCTAACTCGGTGAATTCCATCGCACCAAACTGCTGCAGCGTCGCCAAAAACCTATCAACGTCTGGTTGATACACGATCGCTTGAACTTTTTGCATTGGGACGACAGCCATATCAAATTATGCTTTTTCAAAGGCTTCAACCACACTTTTTGCGAGTGGCGCCGCCTTTTCGGTCAAGGCTTTTTTGAGCGCAGCGGCTTCGGTGTGGGCGGCGTCAGAAATAACCGCGACTTCTTGGGCGACAGCGTCGTGCGCTGATGCGCGAGCCACAGCGGCTGATTCGGTGGCAGCGGTTTTTGCACCGGAAATAGCAGCTACTTTTGCAGCCTCGGCGGTAGCGACCGCTCTTTTGGCGGTTTCTTTGGCCGCCAACACGGCGTCTGCGCTATCTTTTTCTGCTTGGAGTACTTGGTCTAACACCGTCATAGAGGATTGAAATTATTGGCACTGGGTTGAGCAGAGACCAACGTAGAGGGTTCTGCGACTGCATACTACACCCATGAAATATGTAGTCAAGTTGACGAGCAGTATAACTACCGTCTTTTGTTATTTGGTATACTGTGCTTATGAAAGCAGTTTTGATGGCAATTGGGTTATTTATCTTGTTACTGATAGTAAACGCGTTTTTGGGCGGCAATCCCCTCGGATAACGAAGGGTAACCCTTCGTTATGGTAGATATTATGCTATCGTCACGGTTATGAACCTCCCTCGCTTTGTAGTGTTAGAAAAAGCCGTGGGCGAAACGCCGCTGGCGTGCGTCGAATCGTGGCGCACCAACACTGGTGTGCCGGCGAGCGTTCCGCTCGCCTACGCCGGTCGCCTCGACCCCATGGCGTCAGGCAAACTCCTTATCCTGATCGGCGACGAATGCAAAAACCAGACCAACTATCACGGACTAGACAAAGCCTACGATTTTTCGGTGTTGCTGGGCATTGGTTCAGATACGCATGATGTATTGGGGCGCCTTATCGCTGACGATCAAACAGCAAACTCAGGGAAGCAGCGACTATCGCCGGGTGGGTTTGGCTGGGGCGGCGAAGGAGCGGATGAATCAAGTCTCCTGTCTGATCAAGCCTCGGCAATCTGCCAAGATCTCACCGGAAACATCGAACTCCCCTACCCACTTTTTTCATCCAAAACCGTCCAGGGGAAACCGCTACTCGTCTGGACGCTCGAAAACCGCCTGGATGAAATCACCATCCCAACCAAACAATCAACCGTGTACTCCATCGAGCTAACCAAAATCGAAACCAAAACCCGCGCCGACATCTGCGCCGATGCCCGCACCAAAATAGACACCATTCCCCCAGTCACCGAACTCAGCAAAGCCATCGGTAATGATTTTAGACGCACCGACGTCCGTAAGGATTGGGAGAGAATCGCCGAGGAAAACGACCTACCAAACGAATACCACATCGCCCACTTCCACTGCATAGCCAGCAGCGGCACCTACATGCGCACCCTAGCGAGCGTCATCGGCCAAAAACTACAGACCAACGGTCTTGCCTGGCATATTCATCGTAGTAATATCGGAACATTCGATCCTGCAGTACGAAACTGGAACAAGGAGTACTAATTTTTCTTCCCGAACTCCTTCCACTTCTCCATATACGCCAGCGCGGTCAACACAAATTCCGCGTGACTCCAGACCAAGGGCGATGCACTCAGGTGTTGGCGGGTGTGGGGTTGCATTTGTTCTGACAGCATACCGCCGCTAGTGGCATGACTGTTGGTCCACTCCAGTAACTCTAGCGGGTACGATAATTCTTCTTTCGTCTGCGCTTTCTGGATGTAATAACGCGCGATCCACAGGGTACAGATCACCCACGGGTTGGGGCTGCCGGCGTCTTGTTGG
>Ga0136601_1000873_pt1 | contig 11200 bp, 9 predicted proteins | sample AntRauMFilla2699_FD_181020 | JGI IMG/M metagenome (GOLD analysis project Ga0136601, IMG submission 181020) | Saline lake microbial communities from Rauer Islands, Antarctica - Metagenome Filla 2 #699 | ecosystem: Environmental > Aquatic > Non-marine Saline and Alkaline > Saline | place... | reverse complement strand
GGCTGTTTCTGCTAAAGAGACAGTATTGACCAAAGCCGCCCGGTAAGCCGTCAGCTCGCCCTCAGGCTTTTCGGGATAATGCCCATAAAGATAGTCGGTGACCACAAGCTCGAGAACCGCATCACCCAAAAACTCCAGTCTCTCATTATGATCGTAGTCAATATGTCGATGCTCATTTAAATAAGACCGGTGAGTAAAGGCCTGCCTTAAGTAAGATATATCATTAAAATTTACCTTAATTCCTTCCGCAAATGAGTTGAATTCTTTTTCCATTTTATTTAATCAATTTAATCGCTTTGGCTATGAAAGGTACAATATCATCATACATTTTCAAATCAAGCACTTCTTCGACTTTAAACCACTGCCCGTCGTCAAGACCTCCCTTGTCGGGGCTAACATGAATATTATTGAAATTGTCGACCTCGCACTCACCGACAAAATAGTTGACCTGCTTTCTGATTTTTCCTTTCTCTGGGTCAGAAGCGATATATTCATTTTTCCCCACCTGGTCGATTATTTTTATTTCCAGCGATAATTCTCCCTTGATCTCCCTCTTAGTTCCCTCTTCCACGCTTTCCCCTTCTTCAATATGCCCCTTCGACAAAGTCCAATACCCAAAAACATCATGCACTAAAGCCAAATATATATCACCTTCTTTTTTACAAAAAACTATCGCGCCACCAAGTTTTTCAATCGGCATTTCTTCGTAAGGCACATCTTTCGGTCTTTTTTTCTTAGTCGGAATATCGTTTTTGCCCGGCTCGCCCATTTCTTTATAAACCGCGCCAAGGACGCCATTGACAAACCGCCCACTATTTTCGCCACCAAAAGTTTTAGCTATTTCAATCGCCTCGTTAATAGCCACTCGCTCCGGCACATCTTTTTTATTACCAAATAAAAGCTCGTACAAGCCGATTCGCAAAACATTGCGGTCAACGACTGCAATATGGTCCAGTGGCCAGTCTGGCGCCGCTTTTTTTATAATATCGTCTATTTTATCTTTTTTACTAACAACACCAGTGGCGAGCACTTCAGCAAATTTAACATTATCTAAACCGGGAGCCATCTCGGCTGAGATTCTAGTTACAATATCAGAAATATCGTCCTTTTTTAAATTATCTAAAAAGTCCCACTCGAAAAGAGCCTGCATCGCAATACTTCTCGAAAGGTGTCTATTGGCCATAAAAAAGATCTAAATTAGTTAACAAATAAATTTTTAAAAAACAAATCTAAACAGGTATAACCGCAATTTCAGAAACCAAGCTTAAGTCTAAGTCAAAAACTACTACTTAGCAGTAGCTCCTTCTTGTCTTTTGGCTGACTTTTTCTCGGCTTTTTTAACCACATCTATCACCTCTTTCCCTTTATAACTACCGCAGTTAAGGCAAGCTCGGTGACGCAAGTGAGCGTCACCGCATTTTACGCACTTCGAAAGACGCGGAACAGTTAGTCCATGGTGTGAACGCCGATTGGCGGTATGAGCCCTAGTGTGTCGCATTCGTACTGACATATTGAAATAACTATAGCTGATTTATAAAAAAAAGCAAGAAAAATCCGGGGCCAAAAGCCCCGGACATAAAATACCTAATATATGACAGCTACTGGAGACAAAAAGCCTCAACATGCTCCAGTGCCACCCGATGATTGGAGGTAAGGTAATGAAATGCCACCGGAAGAGTGAGGAGCTCGGGTGGTCCTAAGATCTCCAAGCCGTCCTCTTTTTCTTCTTGTCTCATCGTCGGAAGAGGTTCTCCTTTTTCATTGATTATCACCAACCAAAATATCTGATGATGATCAGGAGAAAACTCTCGTACTCCAGCTTGAAAAGCTGCGACTGGCTGAACGCCCACCTCCTCTTCTATTTCTCTCCTGATGGTGTCAGCAGGTTTTTCCCCAGGCTCAGAATTGCCACCAGGTAAAACATAGTCGGCCGACCGATGTCCCACCTGCTTCCTTTTCATGACGATCACCTGATCGCCTTCTGAAGAAGGAACAAAAATCGCCCCAATACAACAAAACGGCGACTCATTGTAACCATACGTTTTCTTACTCATCTAAGACCTCCTTTCTGTTTTTTAGTCTTGTTTTAAAAAAAAAGACTAAACTAAGTATTCTGACTATATAAAACATTATTTCTCTAAAATGTCAATCTTTCAAAATCTTCTTCAAAAAGCTCCGGCGGTGAATCGGGCAAGGCCCACAAACTTTTAAGCTCTCAATATGAGCCTGAGTGCCATAACCTTTATTGGCCAAAAACTTATATTGCGGATAAAGTAAATCCGCTTTTTTCATTAAATTATCTCTGGTGACTTTAGCGACGACCGAAGCCAGCGCTATGGCCACTTCTTTTTCATCGCCCTTGATGATGGTTGCCTGATTGGTAAAAACCGCGGGCGCTTTTAACAAGCCATCTAAATTAACTTCCAGCACCTCGGCTCTGACGGCAAAAGGTTGTAAAACTTTCTTCACTCCCACTGCTAAAGACTTAGTCATCCCCCACTTGTCAATCAAGTCTGGTCCGACATGACTATGCCCAATCATCACCTTACCTTCTTTGTGCCAACTATTTAACAACTCAAATATTTTCTCTCGCCTTTTTGCAGTCAACTTTTTAGAATCTCTAATCCCGGTTTTAAAAATTTCCTCTTCTATCTCAGGTAATAAAATCTTAGCCACATAAAAAAGCCCCACCGTCACCGGCCCCGCCAGTGGCCCTCTTCCAGCCTCGTCTATCCCTATAATATATTCTGCAGACATTTTTCTTATTATAAAAGAAGCTAAGACTTTCTCCTATAACTTACCAATTTAAATCTATTTTATTATTGCCGACGTAGAGTGAGCGAAATGAAAGTGAATACACTTTCATTTTCGAGTCGAGGAAGGCAAAAAAAGTTCGATACTCCGCCCCTCTGGGGCGGCCAAAGAGTGAGCGGAGCGGACACTCTTTGGATCCAGGGCTTTGTCCTGGGGTTTAATACCTTTTATTGTGTATAATGATAAAATAATGTCATTCATTCACCTCCACACTCATAGTCACTACTCACTTCTTGACGGCTTGTCTAAGGCCAAAGATTTCGTGCGGAAAGCCAAAGAGTATGAGATGCCTGCCGTTGGCCTGACCGACCACGGCACAATGTACGGCGTCATCGACTTTTACGAGACTCTAAAAAAAGAAGATATTAAGCCCATTATCGGCGTCGAGGCTTATATGGCGGTTAGAAGTAGGCACGACAAAGAGGCTGGCATCGACTCCAGGCGCTACCACCTCACCTTACTTGCCGAAAATAACACCGGCTATAAAAACCTAATCAAGCTCACCACTCTGGCTCACCTTGAGGGTTATTACTATAAGCCAAGAATGGACAAAGAAATTTTAAAAGCTCACTCTGAGGGCATTATTTGCTTATCGGGGTGTCCGGGTGGCGAACTTTCTCAAGCTCTAATGGAAAATGATATCGCTCGCGGACGAAAAATAGTTGAGGAATATTTAGAAATTTTCGGGAAAGACCATTACTTTCTAGAAGTCATGAACCACGCGGAAGTCGAGCACATAGACCGCATTCACGCTCACTTGAAAACTCTTGCCACAGAATATGACTTGCCATATGTTGCCACTTGGGACTCTCATTACCCAGAACGAGACGATGCCGAGGCTCACGATACATTAGTTGCTATTAACACTGGCTCTGAAGTCGGCAAATCCGGTATGTCGATGAAAGCTGGCGACTACTCTTTTATCTCATCAGCGGAGGCTGAAAAAATATATCAAGACTTTCCGGGCGCGGTCGCAAATACTGAAAAAATTGCCGACAAGTGCAATGTCGACATTACTTTGGGCGAATTTATTTTCCCAACTTTTGACTTACCTACGGGAACCAATGCCGACGACGAACTAAAAAGACTTTGTCTGATTGGTATGAAAAAGAAAAATCTGATCGACGATAAAACAGCCACCGACAGACTCACCTACGAACTCGATATTATTAAAATGAAAGGTTATGCTGAATATTTTCTGGTAGTGGGCGATCTTATTCGCTACGCCCGAGAAAACGGTATTTACTACAATATTAGAGGCTCAGTCGCCGGTTCTATGACCACTTACTCACTCGAGATCACTAAGCTCGACCCGATCGAATACCAAATCCCCTTCGAGCGTTTTTTAAACCCCGAGCGCCCTTCGGCACCTGATATCGACATGGACTTTGCCGACAATAGAAGAGATGAAATTATAAAATATGCCAGTGAAAAGTATGGCGCCGATAAAGTCGCCCAAATTGGAACCTTTGGCACCATGATGGCCCGAGGCTCGGTTCGTGATGTGGCTCGAGCTCTTAGTTATCCATATTCTGTCGGTGACCGCCTGTCGAAAATGATTCCCATGGGCGCCCAAGGTTTTCCGATGACTATAGACCGGGCTCTAGAAATGGTGCCCGAACTGAAAGAAGCTTATGACACCGAAACCGACACCAAAGAAATTATTGACCTAGCTAAGAAAATAGAAGGTTCGGCTCGGCATATTTCTGTTCACGCGGCGGGTGTGGTCATTGCCCCCCGGCCTCTAAATGAATATGTCCCCGTGCAATGGGACCCTAAGGGTGGGTCAATAATTACGCAATACGATATGTACTCGGTCGGTGAAGACGGCGTAGGGCTTACCAAGTTTGACTTCTTGGGCCTGCGTAACCTCGCCATTCTCGCCGATGCGGTGAGGCTAGTTAAAAAAGTTTATGACATAGAAATGGATATCGAAGAAATCCCCCTCAACGATAAAAAAACTTTCGAGCTTCTCGGTCGGGGTGATACCGAAGGTCTCTTCCAACTAAACGGTGCCGGTATGACGCGCTGGTTAAAAGAGCTTAAGCCAACCACTATAGATGATATCAACGCGATGGTCGCCCTTTATAGGCCCGGACCAATGGAATTCATCCCGGAATATATTAAAAGAAAACATGATCCGACACTCGTCGACTATCCACATCCTGCCCTTGAAGAAGACCTCAAAAGAAGTTTTGGACTCTTGATTTACCAAGAAGATGTGATGATGACCGCCATTAAGCTTGCTGGCTACTCCTGGCTAGACGCGGATAAATTTCGTAAAGCGATGGGTAAAAAAGTCCCCGCTCTGATGGCCGAGCAAGAAAAGAAATTTAAAGCCGGTTGTGTTAAAAATGACATTCCAAAAGCGACCGCCACCGACCTGTGGGAACGCATCAAACCTTTTGCCGCCTATGCCTTCAACAAAGCCCACTCCGCCTCGTACGGCCGGGTGGCTTACGAGACCGCTTATATGAAAGCGAACTACCCCGTCGCTTATATGTGTGCTTGTCTGACCGCCGAGTCGGGCGATGTCGAGCAAGTGGGTGTATATGTGAGCGAAGGTCGGAAAATGGGTATTGAAATTTTACCGCCTGATATCAACGAGAGTTTTGGTAACTTTACTATCGTCGACAATCCAGAAAACAAAGCCGACAAGGCCCGCCTGCCATCGCCTGCGCCTTCAGGCAATGGCGGGAAGGTCATCCGCTTTGGACTTTATACAATTAAAAATTTCGGCAAAGACATAGCGGATGCCATAGAGAGCGAGCGAAAAACCTCCGGCCATTTCCAGTCTTACTCCGACTTTTTAGAACGAATAAATCATAAAAATTTAAATAGAAAATCTCTGGAGGCACTCATTAAAGCCGGGGCTTTTGACTCCCTCGGCGAAGAAAGAGGGGCGCTTTTGGCCAATATTGACCAAGCGCTAGAGTTTGCCCGCCAGTCAATATTAAATGGTGGTCAAGACTCAATTTTTGGAATTATGGACAAGGGTAGCGTCCCGACTTTTAAAGTAAAGGAGGGTCCTGCGGTCGACAAAAAAGAACGCCTAGCTTGGGAAAAAGAATTGCTGGGACTTTATATTTCAGGCCATCCACTCGAAGCTTTTCGCGATAAGTTTTCCAAAAAAGAAAATACTATTAAATATAACAAGAGTCTGGCCGACGGTACTACTACCACTATTGGTGGCATTGTCGAAAATGTCAAAACTATCATCACTAAAAAAGGCGACCAAATGGCTTTTGTTCGTCTGGCGGACATGGAAGACCATTTAGATGTCGTACTGTTTTCAGACCGCTGGCAAAAATTTAAAGAGGTTCTACTGCCGGACGCCTGTGTTGCCTGCCGAGGTAAAATTAACTACCGCAACGGCGAAGTCAGCCTCCTTGTCGATGCGGTGAAAGTGTTAGAATAAAAGTTGAACGGCTCAACACGTTGAGCCGTTTAACTTTTTATCTAAATTTACTTATCTATATATACGATTACCCTCGCTGTCTAGAACCGATTTTTATTTTCGCCAGTTCCCGGGCAAGTTCTCCTTCGAAGTGTGCAAAATCTTCTTTGACTAATTTGTCGCCTTTGGAGAGCATTTTTTCAGCTTGTGCCCGGGCTTTTTCAGCCTCTTCAATGTTAATTTCGCTAGCTGGTTGGGCGAGGTCTGTTAAAAGATAAAGTGCATTGTCTTTTCTAACTTCGACGATTCCTTGGTTAACAAAAAAAGATAATCGCGCGCCATCTGGCTTTTCTACTCTAACTTCACCGACAATAAGAAGAGAAACCAATGGAGTGTGGTGGGCAAGGACAGTAATTTCACCCGAACTGGTCGGTATGGTCACTTGTTTTACCTCATCTTCATACACCGTCCTGTCCGGAGTAATAATTTTAAAACTAAGCGTGTTCATAAAATTAAACTATTTTTTAATTTCGTCAGCTCCCCCTTTCATATAGAAATTGTTTTCGCTATATTCGTCATATTTTCCGGCCAAAATATCTTTAAAACTCTGGACTGTATCTTCACGCTTAACATACCGGCCACCAATTCCCGTAAACTGTTCGGCCACAAAAAACGGCTGAGACAAAAACCGCTGAACCTTTCTAGCCCTGGTGACCGTCTGTTTGTCTTCGTCAGAAAGTTCGTCAATTCCTAAAATAGCAATGATATCTTGGAGGTCTTTGTAGCGTTGTAAAACTTTTTGCACTCCCCGAGCGGTTTCGTAATGGTCAACGCCGACCACTTCCGGGTCTAGGATAGTTGAAGTGGAGTCAAGTGGGTCAACAGCCGGATAAATTCCAATCTCTGATAGCGCCCGACTTAAAACCACAGTCGAATCTAAGTGAGCAAAAGTCCCGGCCGGGGCTGGGTCGGTCAAGTCGTCCGCCGGTACATACACAGCTTGCACTGAAGTAATTGAGCCTTTTTTGGTTGAAGTAATTCTTTCTTGCAAGTTTCCCATTTCAGTCGCGAGCGTCGGCTGATAGCCCACCGCACTTGGCATTCGCCCGAGGAGAGCCGATAGCTCCGCTCCCGCTTGAGTAAATCTAAAAATATTGTCCACAAAAAATAGTAAGTCCTTGCCTTTTTCATCCCGAAAATATTCGGCCATAGACAGAGCGGCTAGCGCCACTCGAGCTCTAGCTCCCGGTGGTTCATTCATCTGACCAAACACGAGCGTGGTTTTGTCGAGCACACCAGACTCTGTCATCTCTTGATAAAGGTCATTACCTTCTCTGGTTCTCTCCCCCACTCCAGCAAACACAGAATACCCACCATGCTCCTGTCCAATATTTCTAATGAGCTCCTGTATAATCACCGTCTTTCCTACTCCAGCTCCACCTAAAAGCCCAACTTTACCACCCCTAAGAAAAGGGCATAAGAGGTCAATGACTTTGATCCCGGTTTCGAGCACTTCGGCTTGGCCTGACTGGTCAGAAAGCGAAGGTGCTTCGCGGTGAATAGGATAAAGATTTTTAGCCTTAAACTCTCCCTTGCCGTCTATTGTGTTACCTATAACATCAAACATCCGACCCAAAGTATCTTCTCCAACCGGCACCATAATAGAGTCAGAAACAAAAGCTACTTCCGACCCACGAGCCAAACCATCGGTCGAGGCCATGGCTATCGTCCTGGCGGTTTTAAGACCCAGGTGACTGGCGACCTCCAATACCAGTTTCTTGTCTTTTTTCTCACCCATCATCACTTCTAAAGCTCCAAGGAGTGGTGGCAACTCATCTTTAAATTCCACATCAACCACCGGACCAATAACTTGCGTCACCACTCCTTTTATATCTTTTTTATTTTTTGTTTCTACTTCATTCATAAATAATGTAAATTTTATTTAAATATTAGAACCACTAACAATTTCTGCAATCTCCTGTGTAATAGCCGCTTGCCTGGCCTGATTGTAACCTATTTCAAGCTCAGAAACCAAATTATCGGCATTATCAGAAGCATTTTTCATGGCAATCATTCGAGCCGAATATTCCGAAGCCAGCGATTCTAAGAAAGCCTGATAAATAAGCACATCGAGAATAAGGGGCAAAATTTTATCCAAAACTTCTTCTTCACCTGGCTCAAATAAATATTGAGCCAAAGACTCGGTCTCAACAGCCGGATTTTTAGCCACTTCACCGAGCTCGGCTATTGACCGAGTGACACTCCCAACTGTCACAGGTAAAAGCGGTCGGTCAAGAGCTTTATAGGAAAGCGTGGAAATAAAACCATTATAAATTATCCTCACTTCCTTAAATCGACCGGTCTTAAATTCGTCTTGGATAAAACTCGAAACCGGTTTTAAATCTCTTTCTTCTGGTTTATCAGAAATATCGATAAAACTAGCTAAGGGTTTTTTACTCAACCGCCGGGCGATATTTTCTGACCTTTTACCAATAGTAACTAGTTCGAAGTCAGCAGGTTCTAAACCAGCGATGATTTTACTAAAAAATTTAGCAACCGAAACATTAAACCCGCCACACAAACCCTTATTGGCCGAGATGATAATAAATAAAATTTGGCCACTTTGGCGCTCCACCAAAAACGGATGATTGTAATAATTATTTTTAGTAATATTTTTCAACAATTCTAAAAAAAGCGTGGCATAAGGCCGGGTCGAAAGAGCCCGGTTAACCGTTTTTTTCATTTTAGAAGCGGCGACCATCTCCATCGCTTTAGTAATTTTTTTGATATTACTAACCGACTTTATTTTGGCTTTAATTATTTTAGTAGAAATTGCCATCGCCCTAAACAGTAGTTAGCTTATATTCTTCAATAGCTTCTTTTAATTCGTTTTCTATATTTTCATCCCAACCAGTAGTTATTTTTTCTAAAACCGATGCTTTAGATTGATCAAGGAAATCATATAAACCACTTTCCCAATCTTTAATTTTGTCTAATTCTAGGCCGTCAATAAAACCATTGTTAGCAGCGTAAATTAGGGCCACTTGATGAGCCAAAATGACCGGCCGATATTGAGCCTGTTTTAAAATCTCAACCAGCCTTTCCCCGCGGTTTAGCTGACTCTTGGTTTCCGAGTCAAGATCAGAAGAAAACTGAGCAAAAGATTCTAACTCTCGAAATTGAGCCAAGTCAAGCTTCATTCGACCAGCCACTTTTTTCATCGCTTTAGCTTGGGCACTTCCCCCAACTCGCGACACAGACAACCCCACATTGATAGCCGGCCTGATGCCTTTGAAAAATAGGTTTGATTCTAGGAAGATTTGACCATCAGTAATTGAAATAACATTAGTCGGAATATAGGCTGACACATCGCCCGCTTGAGTTTCAATAATCGGCAGAGCGGTAATTGACCCACCGCCAAAATTTTGATTACGCCGCCCCGACCTCTCTAGAAGTCTGGAGTGAATATAGAAGACATCACCCGGGTAAGCTTCCCGCCCTGGTGGTCGTCGCAAAAGAAGCGAAATCTCTCGGTAAGCATTGGCGTGTTTGGAAAGATCATCATAAATAATTAAAACATCACGGCCCTGGTCGCGAAAAAATTCAGCCAGCGCCGTCCCCGCATAAGGGGCGAGGTAAGAATAAGCGGCGCCATCAGAAGAGCCAGCAGCGACAATAATAGAATATTCCATCGCGCCCGCTTCTTTTAATTTAGTCGCGAGTCTGGCGATATTAGACTTCTTTTGCCCAATAGCGACATAGACACAAATCATATTTTCTGTTTTTTGGTTGATAATAGTATCAACCGCAATGGCCGTTTTACCAGTTCCTCGGTCACCAATAATAAGCTCGCGCTGGCCTCGTCCGACCGGAATCATGGAGTCGATAGCTTTGACACCAGTTTGAATTGGCTGGTTGACCGGCTCGCGTTCAATTACTCCCGGCGCTCCTTTTTCTAAAAGATAATTTTCCTGACTAGAGATGGCTTCCCCGCCGTCAACAGGCTCTCCCAAAGGATTGACCATCCGCCCCAAAAACTCTTCGCCGACCGGAACAGACAGCACTTCTTGTGTTCGGCGAGCGACATCCCCTTCCTTGACTTCACTAGCCCTGTCTAAAATAACCACACCAACCGCATCTTCCTCTAGATTTAGAGCGAGCGCCGGTACTCCGTCGCCAATTAAAACCTTCTCCATTGACTGAACGCTCTTTAGGCCGGATATTTTAGCGATACCATCAGCGACCGACAAAACATAACCCACCTCTTTTATTTCGGGGTCAATATTTAGCTCGTCGATACTTGTCTTTATATTTTTTATTAATTTATCTGTATTCATATTTGAAAATTTAAGATTTTAACAATCCGGCTCGCAAGCGCCCTAAAGCATTTTTAAGACTAGCATCATAAATCATATATTTATGTTCAACCACCACTCCACCAATCAAGTCTTCTTGGAGCACTAGCTCCTTTTCTACCTCGCGGTCTTTAGTCAAAACAACCGAGGCTTTTAAGACTTGGTCGGCGGATAAAGGATGGCTAGAGAAAATTTTAACTTTATTAATTCGGTTTTGATCTAAAATTATTTTTTGAGCTTGCTTTAAAATATAACTTAAAGAGTTTTCCAAATTATATTCTGCTAAAGTCGCCTTAAAATTTTTTAAAATTTTCTCCGACTGATCAGGATTTTTAAGAAGTTCACCCGCAAGCACTTTTGCAATATCTCGACTGGTTTTAAACTTAGTTGACATAAAAATTAAGAATTTAGATTTTTTATTAACTCCGCTTGGTGGGTGCTTGAAAATTCAGTCTTTAAAATCTTTTCGACTCCCTCCACAATTAAGTCAACAGATTCTCGCTTGAGCCTACTTTCGGCCTCACTGGTTTCAATTTTTAATTTTTGCCTCCCTTCTTCTATAATTTGCGCCTTCTTTTCCTCAGCCAGTTTTTCTGCTTTTTTAACTCTATCTTCAGCTTGTTTTTGACCAGAG
>Ga0136601_1000872_pt1 | contig 11217 bp, 4 predicted proteins | sample AntRauMFilla2699_FD_181020 | JGI IMG/M metagenome (GOLD analysis project Ga0136601, IMG submission 181020) | Saline lake microbial communities from Rauer Islands, Antarctica - Metagenome Filla 2 #699 | ecosystem: Environmental > Aquatic > Non-marine Saline and Alkaline > Saline | place... | reverse complement strand
AGGGAATTCATAATAGTAATAATATACATTTTTTCAAGTATATGTATATAAATATGTGGAGAATTAATATTATTCATTAAATATTTAATATCATAATTTTTAGGCAATTTCAAAACAATTAATTTAGGTTGATAATAAGTAAATTTAGGATCTAATAATTTTGAACAAATAGATTCAATACTATATGATATATTTTCATATTGTAAATTTAATTTAATATTTTTTTTTTCTTTATAACCATAACCACCCCATGGTGGATCAAAAAATATAATATCTTGTTTAAAATTAAAAATAAGGGCTAAACAATTATTATTAAATGTTTCAATATTTGTATAATTATAACAGTTAATATTATTAACTAAATAATTATATCTATTTTGATCTAACTCAATTGAATTAACTTTATAAAAATATTTACTAAATGATAATACATTACCCCCAACACCAGCAGTAGCATCGGTAATTATTAAGTTTTTATTAAGAATATTAAATTGTTTTAATTTATTTTGAATAATAAAACTAATTTTATTAGAATTATTTATATCTGAAATATACATTTTTGATTCACGATCTATTAATAATTTATTATAAATATTTTTATTTAATGATTGTGGGAATAATTTTTTTAAAATTTTTTTATTATATATAATATCATTCATTAAAACGCTTATTAAATGTTATTATGGATACTTTATATATGATTTATATATGATTTATATATGATTTATATATGATTTAAAAATGATTTTTAAAAATTAAAATTGAATTATATATATTTAACATAAAAATATATTAAATTTTAATAAAATGTCATTTAGTAATCTAAATAATTTATTAAAACAAAAAATAAAAAATGAGTTTTGTTCAAATAATTATAAACTTATTCAAAATAATATATTAATATCAAATTTAACTCATATTGAAACATATTTAAAAAATTTTTATATGATAACTTATTGTGTTCAAATTAAAGAATGGGATAATTATAAACAAAATTATATATTAATTTGTGATAAAACAAACAATAAATATTTATATAAAAATTGGGAGTTTAAAACAAGTAATGAATTTTTACATTTTATAAATTTAAAATATGCTTTAATTGGTTTAGAAAATAATTTATATAATTCTAATATTAAAGTTAAACGTTGTATTTTTAAAATTTATGAAAATAATAAATATATTTATATTAATAATAAAGTTTATATATACACCAAAGATATATTTAATATGGGATTATTTTTAGAATTATAAAAAATAAAAAATAAAAAAATAAAAAATTGATAAATTAATATTATTTAATAATAATATTAATTTGAGTAAATAATCAATGGCTGAAGAATTAAAATTTCAGATAGTAGATTGGAATACAACACACGAAGATATTGAAATAGATGGAGAAGAATTTCAACAATATGTAATAAAATTATTTGGACGAACCGAAGATAATCGAACAGTATTTTTAAAAGTTCAAAATTTTACACCATATTTTTATATTGAAATACCTGGTAATTATACAACAAATGATTTAAGAAGATTAATTGGTGTTGTAAAACAAAAGGTTTATTATAAACATCGTAATTCATTAATTGAATATAAAATAGTAAAAAAACATAAATTTTATGGATTTACTGATGGAAAATTATATACATATGCTTTATTAAAATTTCATAGTTATTGGGGTTTTAAAGCTTTCGAAAGAGTATTTAATAATCCAATTAAATATCAAAATAATTGGAAAAAGTTTCAATTATATGAATCAAATATTGAACCATTTTTAAGATTTATGCATATTCGTGATATTAGTGCATGTGGATGGGTTAAAATATTAAAATATAAAGATTTAGAAACAGATCTTACAATTTGTGATTTAAATTATCAAACAAAATGGACTAATATTATATCAATTGAAGAACCTAAAATTTTACCTTTAATTGTAGCTTCTTTTGATATTGAATGTACAAGTGGTGATGGTAAATTTCCACAGGCAAAAAGACCAAGTGATAAAATTATTCAAATAGGAACAACATTTCATAAATATGGTTCTGAAGAATGTTATTATAAACATATTATAACATTGGGTTCGTGTGATAAAATTGAAAATATTGATGTAGAGAGTTATGATACTGAAGAAAAAGTTTTATTAGCATGGACAAAATTAATAAAAAGAGTAAATCCAGATGTATTAACTGGATATAATATATTTGGTTTTGATTATAAATATATGTTTGATCGGGCAAAATTATTAGGAGTTGAAAAAAAATTTATGAAATTAAATAGAGATGATAATTTAACTGTTATGAAAGAAAAAACATTAGTTTCATCGGCACTTGGTAAAAATATATTATATTATTTTGATATGATTGGTAGAATTCAAATAGATTTAATGAAAGTAGTTCAAAAAGATTATAATTTATCTTCATATAAATTAGATTCCGTTGGTTCTAATTTTATTCGTGAAAATATAAATAATATTATTGTTGAAGATAAAACTTCTAAAATATATACCACATCAACATATGGATTAAAAAAGAAAGGTTATATTACAATATATTTTAATGATGGATTAACTGATAATAAATATAATGATGGTAAAAAATATCAAATTAAATCAATTACAAAAGAATATATAGAAGTTGATTATAAATTTACAAATTTAGAAGAATTTAAAAAATATAAATTTTATTGGTGTTTAGCAAAAGACGATGTTCCACCAAGTGAAATTTTTAGATTACAAAAAGGTTCTTCAAAAGATCGTTCAATTGTAGCACGTTATTGTGTAATGGATTGTGAAATTGTAAGTAAATTAGTAGCAAAATTACAAGTATTAACAAATAATATATCAATGGCAAATGTTTGTTCTGTTCCATTAAGTTATTTGTTTTTAAGAGGACAAGGAGTTAAAATCTTTAGTTTAGTTTCAAAAAAATGTAGAAAGAAACATTATTTAATTCAGGTTGTTAAAAAGAAAACCGATGAACAAAAAGAACAAGAAAAAGAAAATAATCGTTTAGAAGCTCAAAATAATAACCAAGAATATAATTCTGATGATGAAGAACAAGATGGTTATGAAGGTGCAACAGTATTTCAACCAGAACCAAGTGTTCATTTTACACCAATACCTGTATTAGATTATGCAAGTCTTTATCCACGATCAATGATACATAGAAATTTATCACATGAATGTTTATTAGATGAAGTAAAAGAAGATAAAATAAAAAATTATAATATAACAAGAAATGAAACAATATTAAATGTATCAAATACAACAATTTTAAAGATTCTATTAAATACTTATATGGTAAATTTAATATTTGTTGATAAAAAAACATTAAAAATAAAACATAAACAAAAATTTAAAATAGAGAAAATTCGTATGAATGATAAATATTTTACAATAAAAGAAAATTTAATAGAATATATGAAAAAACATAAATTATTAGATTATCAATTATCATATTGTAATTATGTTTTAGATGATTTAGATACACATCAATATAAAACTGTATATTCACATTATAAAGGTAAAACTAATAAATATGTATTTGCACAAAAAAAAGATAAATCAATGGGAATTGTTCCTGAAATTCTACAAGATTTACTTGATGCACGTCAAATGTTTAAAGATAAAAAGAAGATTGAAAAAGATAAATTTTTAAAAGAAATTTGGGATGGTACACAATTAGCTTATAAAGTTACAGCTAATAGTTTATATGGTCAAACAGGAGCTCCTACAAGTCCAATATATTTAAAAGCAGTCGCATCATCAACAACAGCAACAGGTAGAGAAATGTTAAATAGTTCAAAATTATTTACAGAATATTTATTTGCAAAATTACTAAATCTATCAATTGAAAAAGATAAAAAAAAATTTAAAAAAGTTATTAATCATATTTTTAATAAAGAAATTGATGAAGTTTTAACTAAAGATGAAATAAAAAAATTAAAAAAACCTGATGAAAATAATATTATCGAATATAATTATTTTAATATATTTCATGAAAAGGATGAAATTTTAACAGCTAATGATTTTATTAATAAAAAATTAAATCATACAAATAAAAAAGATTTTATTAAATATTTATACAAAACTTGTAAAACATTATTAAAAAATAAAACAGTTTCTCCTAAATGTATTTATGGAGATACAGATAGTATTTTTGTTAATTTTTATATAAAAGAAAATGATAAATTAATGGTCAATATTGAAAGTTTAGAAATAGCTATTAAATTAGGTGTTTTAGCGGGCGAATTAATTAATTTTATATTACCATATCCACATAATTTAGAATATGAAAAAACATTCTTTCCATTTGTTATATTAAGTAAAAAACGTTATGTTGGTAATTTATACGAATATGATCCAAATCAATTTAGTCAAAAAAGTATGGGTATTGTTCTAAAACGTCGTGATAATGCTGATATAGTAAAAATTATTGTTGGTGGTTTAGTAAAAGCAATTTTAAATGATAGAGATTCTGAAAAAGCTGTTAAATTTGTTAAAACTGGATTAAAAAATATTTTATGTAATAATTATCCTATCGAAAAATTTATTATTACTAAAACTTTAAAAGGTCCTTCTATGACACAAGAAGAATATAAAGAAGAAATGTTAAAACCAAAAGAAGATAGAAATTATGTTGAACGTAAATCAATTGTTCATGCTGTTTTATCTGATAGAATTAAAGAAAGAAGTCCTGGTAATGAACCACAATCAAATGATAGAATTCCATACGCATATGTAATTACAAAAACAAAACCAAAATTACAAGGTGATCGAGTAGAACATCCAGAATATATTAAAAAACATAATCTAAAATTAGATTATTTATTCTATATTACAAATCAAATTATGAAACCTTCTATTCAATTCTTAGATCTATTAATTAAAAAACCTGAAAAAATATTCAATAAATATATTATTAAAGAAACTAATCGAAGAAAGGGTGTTCAACCATTAACTGATTTTTTTACTAAAAATAAAGATAAAGATGCTGATATGGGTGAAATAAATATAGTAAATGAAGCTCCCGAATTAGAAATAGTAAAAAAAACTAAAAAAATTACTAAACGAAAATTAAAACCAATTGATAATAAAATTAAAAAAAATTCAAATGGTCATATTAAATTAGAATTATAATTAAAAATATTATTATTACTATTAATAATAATATTTTTATCTTCCTTAAAGAAAATTTATTGTTTAAGAAAAAATAGAATCTGTATAAGATCCTGAAAATGGAACAAAATCAACATTTGTTGAAGACGCTGCAGATATTTTTCCTCCAATTGTTGTATTAGCACTTGTTAACATTTCCATTTTACTTCCACCTAACATATCTTTATCGGTTAAAATAGTTTGAACATCCTTATCAAAACTATCATCGTCTAAATTTAATTCATTTTCATGATTTCCTGAAAATACATCATCAAATGAGTTTTTTTCATTTTTCATAAAATCATGATCTGTTTCATTAAAATAATCTTTATCCATTAAAATTGTTCCTGTTGATTCTTTCATTAAAGAATTTGAAATATTAGAATTACTAAATAATATGTCAATTGGTGATGTCATATTAGATTGATTAGAAATTGATACTGATGATGTACTATAATTTTGGTGAGAACCACCATTTATAATATTATTTACATTTCCAAATGGCTCATTTGTATCTGTATTTAAACTAAAACTTTCACTTATTTTATGACCTCCAACTTTTTTACTATCGAGCTTTTTCACATATTTTGATACACTCTTTAATTCTCGTGTATAACGATCTTTCATATTTTTACCTCCCTTTTTTCCACCATTTTGAGAAGATTTTAATAGATCATCAAGAGTTTGTTTTGTTTTTAGTTCGTCTTGTTGAGCATCAGAACTTTCAACTGGTAATTCAACTGGTAATTCAACTGGTAATTCAACTGGTAATTCAACTGGTAGTTCAACAGGTCGTTCAACAGGTCGTTCAACTGACCGTTCAACAGGTCGTTCAACTGACCGTTCAACAGGTAGTTCAACAGATCGTTCAACTGAACGTTCAACTTGACGTTCAACACGTGGAGCAAAATCATCAATTTCTGAAATAGATGTATCACTAACTGCTGAAACTTTATTATCTTCTAAATAATTATCAATCTTGGAAATAAGAAGTTTTGTTTTATCATTTAGAGGTCCATCTTGTTTTTTATCGAGAGAAGATTCTAATTTAGCAGTAGTATAAAGGTGATCAATAGGTTTAGAAGTTTGTTTAAGTTCAGAACGTAATGACATATTAGATAAATCTGTTTTTTCAAGACTTGAATTTAATCCAATATCTGAGAATGGAATATTTTTTTGTTGTTTTTGTTGTTTTTGTTGTTCTTGTTGTTCTTGTTGTTCTTTTTGTTCTTGTTGTTTTTGTTGTTTTTGTTGTTCTTGTTGTTTTTGTTGTTTTTGTTGTTCTTGTTGTTCTTGTGTATTTTGTAATTCTTTAGGTTCTTGTATATCTTGTGTAGTATCAATAGATTGTTCATCTTGAACAAAATTAGTTGTTTTAAAATTTTTTAAATTATAATGGCTTGCGACAGTTTGTAAATCATCATCAGTTAAACCACAGATATAATTTTGATTATCTTTTAAAATTTTTTGAATATCATTTCTAGAAAATTGTTTAGAAGAGATATTAGGTCTAGTATTAGATTGAGAAACTCCCATATTTATAATATATAGATATAATAGAAAATATTTTTATTAAACTATATTTTATTTTTAATTCTAAATATATAATATTAAATGCTGTTAATAAATTTTTTAATTTTGTTTATAATATTAATATTAATAATAATTTATTACAGTTTTATAAAGGAAGATGAAATTATAGGGAATACTATATATGTTAAATCGGAATTAGATAATAAAGAATATTTAGTGAGAGATTTACCTGATAAACAAGAGGCTGCGAATATGTTAGCTCGTTTAAAATTAAATATAGATAAATTAGTAGAACATTTATATGAAAATAAAGAAATCGCAGAATTTAGCGAATATAAAGAATTTATAGAACAATTAAAACGAAATATAAAAAATACAATTATTTATGAAACAAAATTAAAGGCGGAATATACATCATATAGTGTTAATAAGGGTGAAGAATTAGTATTTTGTGTAAGATCAAAAGAGATACCTGATCGTTTACATAAATTAAATTTAGTAATGTATGTATGTTTACATGAATTAGCACATGTAGCAAATCCTGAGTATGGTCATGGAGAACAATTTCAAAAAATATTTGTATTTTTTACAAAAGAAGCAATAAAAATAGGTATATATAAAAAGGAAGAATTTTTTCAAAATCCTCAAGAATATTGTGGTATAAATATAAATGAATCTATTGTATAAAAATTTTTATTAGATTTTAAATAAAATTAATAAAAATAATTATTATATTAATATGTAATATAAAAAACTTAATGGATGATCCTATAAAAATTATCTTTAAAAATAAAAATAATGCTAGAAAAGTTCAATATAATACATATATATATGTAGGTGATATACCAAAAAATATTAAAAATATATTAAATATAATTACCGATAAAAATTTATACAATACATTAATAACATTAAGTGATAAAGAGATTACAGTTTTAATTAATTTTTATGGTGATTTTTGGTATAAGAAATTTTTTAATACATATCATTTGAATTATATTATAAATATGGCTCAAGAATTACCAAATTATAAAAAAGATTTAATAAAAAAATTTGGTAATGAATGGTATCAAAAACATATTAATAATCATCAATTAATTGATAAAAAATTATTTAGATCATTTGCTAATAAAGTTAAACAAACGAATGAAAGGAAACTTAGCAAAAAACAAAATGCGGACATTGCTGAATTAACAGATTTAAATTTAGATTTAAATTATAGAACAAAAGAAGAAGAGGAAATACAAAAACTTAAAAAAACTTTATCAACAAATTTAATTAGAGGAGCAAATGAACTAAAATTACAAAAATTTATATCAAATGATAATGATGAATTAGAACAAACTGAGCAATTAGATGAAAATGAAATAGTTGGAGGAGAAAAACTTACACAATTTAATGAAGATCAAGATGAAGATCAAGAAGAACAAGATAATAATACAATCGAAACAAATGATATAATTGAAGAAGATGAAGAAGATGAAGATTTAGAGGAAATCGAAAAAATTTATAAATATCAGGATGTAATAGAAGATAGTAAAAGTGACGAAACATCAAAATTAATACAAAAAGCATTAGATGATGAGAAGATATTTAAAAAGGCTTCAAAACGTATGGTTGAATTTAATGATGAAAATGATGAATTATTATTTGATGCTCAATTAAAAAATAATTATAAAAAGACTTTTATAACATCACAGTATATATTAAAAGATGATACAGTGGAAACAATAAAAAAAAAAATAACCTTATCAATATTAAATAATAATAAATTTGGAGAAATACGTTATATAATACCATCAAGACAGTATTTATGGTGTGAATATTTTTTTGAAGATAAAGTGGAAAAAGTAATGATAGGTCAAAAATGGATAAAACGAAGTGAATTATTACAGATAGATGTAGAACCCAATTTAAATTTTCGATATTATGAAGAATTGCGTGGTAATTTAAAATATTTACGAGATAATTTAAAACGTTATGGAAGTAAAATAAAACGTGAAGATGATGAAACAAATATATTATACGACTATGAAGATTATATGTCAAATAATGAAATATACATGTTAGATATATATAATGAATTAGGTAAAGGATATAGTCCAAGACCTGATATAATAAAAAATATATATGAAGTATATTGTAAGTTATATTTTCCAAAATTACGATCTGATGAATTAAAAAATATAATAAATTATTTAAATGATGATAAAAGTAATGAAAAAACACAAATTGAAAATATTTATGAGATAATATCAAATGATTTAATATTAGAGAACGAGATCGTAGAAACAATAAATAGTATAAAATTAGGAAAACAGGATTATAAAAAATTATTTAAAATAAATTATATAACTCAAAGTGTAATTCATGTAGATTTAAGAATTAAAAAAGGAAAAATAAATTTATTTAGAATATTTAATGAATTTATAGTAAATGATCGATATCCATTTGTTCAATTTCAAACATTAGATGGACAAATAGCATTTAAATTTGATGAAAAAGAAATAAAAAAATATCATACAAAAAAGAATCGTGTAGATTTATTATCAAAATGGTTTGAAAATGCTCCATATGGAATAAGTTTTAAAGTTAAAGTTGGTGAAAGTGAAAAATTCATGGCGATAGGATTAAATGAGCGTGGTCGTATTGAATATAAAACACAATGGAAAGAAGAAGATATGGCAACAATTGAAGATATACGTGAAACATATAAATATGTAGAAAACTTAATAAATAAAATAAATAAGGAAGAAAAAAATCGTATTCAAATAGAAATACCATTTGAGGAAGAATATAGATATGCATTTATAAATTCAATTCAAAAATTTATATTACCAAATAATTTTAGTATAAATCATAATGATCTATCAGAATTTTCAAGATATTTCTTTCCATTTGTTGCATTAGTTATAGAACCAAGAAAACGTCAATCTAAAACTATTAAGAAGAATGAATTATCAAAGTATGGTACATATTTACGTTATAAAAGAATAACAAAATACGACAATCAACAAAAAATAGAACAAAGAATATTATATTTTATGAGAAATTATGAACATACAGAAGCAACATTAGCAAATGAGATAAGTAAACAATTTAATATAACATTAGAAAAGGCATATGATGAAATAGGATTAGTGAAAAAGAAATACCCAAATATTAAAAAAAGTAGAAAAGTATTAAAAAAATTAGAAAATTTACCAAAAAATAAACCACCAGGAATTGGTATTGATATACAAGGTAAAAGTAATGATAAATATAAAATTAGAATAAGTGGAGCTCGTAATAAAACCCAATTAGATCGTATGTTAGATTTTATGAATATTTTAATTTATTTATATGTTGAAACCTATTTACTTAAAAAACCAGAAAGACAAAAATTAAAAGAAAAATTAAAAAAACTTACATTTATCGCAAAACGTCGTCATAAAGTAGCTGAAATTGTTGAACACGATGTTACCGAACAAAATGTTAAAACAATAACAAAACGTGATCAAAAACGTTTAGGATTTAAACCGGAAAAAGGACAAAATCAATGGTCGCGTTCATGTCAAAATAGTGGTGATAATAAACGTAGAAGACCACAACAATATACAAAAGTAGAAGATATGTTAAAAGATAGTTATCGATTAAATAAAAAGAATGGATTTTATGAAAAAGTAGTACGTGTTAAAGATACCGATGGTAAATTAAAAAATAAAACAATTCGAACAGTAAAATTAGAAGATATTGATGAAACAGGTAAAAATGGCAAATCAATATATTATGCCTGTGATCCAAAAGAAAATGGAGAACATTTTTATGTGGGATTTTTATCTAAAGGAAATAATCCATTTGGATTTTGTATGCCGTGTTGTTTTAAGAAAGATCAATTATTTTCTGATAATAAAAATAAAAAAGATTACTTTTTAGAATGTATTGGTAATAAAAAGAAAGTTGATAATAAAACAAAAGTTAAAGAACCTGTTATTTTAGGCGATCAATTATATATTTTACAAGATACTCATAAAATTCAAGAAGGTCGTTTAGGATTTTTATCAAAAGATTTAGATTTCTTTTTCAATTATCGTTTAAATAAAACGAAAGAAATAAAACAAAATTATTTAACAAAAGCTGAATTAGGATATTATTTTAAAATGGGATCAAATCGTAACGAATTACCATTTTTAAATGCTATTAGTTTAATGTTAAATATGCCACTAAATGAAATAAAACAAAATATAATAAAAACATTAGAAAATGATCGTAGTGATTTAATATTTACATATTTAAATAATGGAACAATAAAAGAACGATTTAAAACACGCGAAGAGTTTATAAAATTTATTAAAACAAATCATTATTTAGAATTTGATTTAATGAATAATTTAATCTCAATACCAAATGTATTAGAAAAAGATGGATTAAATATTATTATCTTTAAAGAAAAAATTACAAAAATTAAAAAAGCATTAGAAAAAGAAAAAATAATAGAAGATTATATTATTTTATGTCAAAACTATGAAGAAAATTATAATATAACC
>Ga0136601_1000869_pt1 | contig 11230 bp, 11 predicted proteins | sample AntRauMFilla2699_FD_181020 | JGI IMG/M metagenome (GOLD analysis project Ga0136601, IMG submission 181020) | Saline lake microbial communities from Rauer Islands, Antarctica - Metagenome Filla 2 #699 | ecosystem: Environmental > Aquatic > Non-marine Saline and Alkaline > Saline | place... | reverse complement strand
AGAGATGATTTTTTCATAGGCCTTATTATTTCTTTTAAATAATAATCTTCTATTCTTTTGTTTGATAAATTATCACTTTTTATTATCCACGAAATTTCTTTTTTAGAAAAACCAATTTTCAACAGTGGTTAATTAATTTTAACTTGTAGACTATTTTTTTGGTTTTGTGCTTATATTTGTCAGATATTTTAATTCAACTTCACTATATTGTCTGCATACTTTAAGTGATCAGGATTATGACTTACAATAATACGAGTCTTTCCCTCAAAATCATCTCGAAGCATATCCATGATTATCTGTTCGGTCTTAGCATCAACTGATTTGGTTGCTTCATCAAAAATAATGATATCAGTATTACTTAATAATGCTTGAACAATCGCGAATCTTTGCCTTTGTCCTCCTGAAAATTGTAACCCTTCATTCCCCATCATAGTTTCAAGCCCTTCTGGAAGTTTCATAACATAGTCTCTAAGTCCTACTTTTTCTAGTATTTTAAATATACTTTCATCTGAATAAGAATCCGAATAAGCAAGATTGTCCTTGAGAGTCCCATAAAAGAATTTTATATCTTGAGAAACATAAGAAAATCTTTTACGTAACGTTTGAATATCAAAATCTAAAATGTCAGTATCATCAAAAAATATTGAGTTTCTAGGAGGATTTTGTATCCTGGTTAATAGGTTTACTAACGTAGTTTTACCTGAACCATTTAGCCCAGTTATCATACTAATTTACACTACTTGTATTTGGACATTAAAATTCTTAAATACAGATTGGTTATCGTATCTAAATGTTAAGTTTTTAATATCTATAGTTTTTTTAATCCACAAAATGCATCTTTTCCTTCTTGAGGAATATCAGCACCAGGAGAAATATTATCTAAGATTCTTAACAAGGCATCAATCGTTAGACCTCTTCTAAAGAAAGTGTTTTAAAACTTATTTGTATCCTTTAGTGTTTTTTGGAACAAGGCTATTGACACCACAGAATACTAATTTAACAAACAAAAAAGAGATCAATTGATCTCTTTTTTCTTATAAAATCTTTATATATTACTATTTTTTACTCATATTATTCAAACTAACCAACAGTGGGCTAGCTAAAAATATTGATGAATATGTTCCTGCTAAAACTCCTACAATCAAAGCTAATGCGAATGCTTGTGTAACCGAGCCTCCATATACATACAGAGCAGTAAGAGCAATTAATGTAGTTAATGAAGTATTGATAGATCTTGAAATTGTTTCATTAACACTTTTTCCAACTACAGATTCAAACTTCTTATCCTTAAGCTCTTCTGATACTCCAGAAAGATTCTCACGTATCCTATCGAACACAACAATTGTATCGTTAATAGAGTACCCAAGAATTACAAGTAATGCTGTAATAAATAATGAATCTACTTCTAATCCCACAAAGTGACCCATGATTGAGAATGCTCCAAGTGGAATTATAAGATCATGCAAGAATGCAACAACTGTGATACCGCCATAGCTCCAAGAAGATACTGGTTTTGATACATGTCTAAATGCAAAAGCAATAAACATAACAATGAAGAATAGAGCTAGCACAACAGCCAATATAGCCTTTGTTTTGAGTTCATCACCTAAAGTTGGACCAATACTACTAAATCTAGACTCTGTAACAGAATAGCTCTCCTGTAGCCCTGAAATTATTGTGTTTTTTTGTTCATCAGTAATTTCCTTTGTCCTTAGTATTTCCCCTGTTTCACCAGATGATCTAAGAGAATATCCTGCCAAAAAATCATAACTTTCTAAATCTGAATATAATTCATCATGAGTTGGAACCTTTCCATCAAATTCTAACTCGAGTAATGACCCTCCGGTGAAATCAATTCCAAATCTAATTCCCCACGTAAATAGTAATCCAATAACTACAGCAACAAGAATACTTGAAAATGTATAAAATATTTTTCTGTTTTTAATTATCCACATATTATTTTTTCTTATTACTAATACCCATATTAAACAACCATTTAAATCTATCTTTTGTATCTGGAGAGACAGCCATTGCAAATATCTTTGTAACAAAGATTGCAGTGAACATGCTGACTGCTATACCAATAGCAAATACTAGTGCAAATCCTTTTACAATCGCAGCACCAGCAAACCAGTACAATATTACTGCTGATATTAGAGATGATAGGTTACCATCACGAATTGACGACCAAGCTCGTTTTACACCAGTCTGAATTGCATTGTATGGACTAGCTCCCCCTTTCAGTTCTTCTCTCATCCTTTCAAAAATTAGTACATTAGCATCAACAGTCATACCAAGAGATAAGATTAATCCTGCTACACCAGATGATGTTAGTGTTACAGGAATTAATTTAAATAGCATTAACATTATAATTACATAACCAATTAATGATAATCCAGCAATTAGTCCCAGTAACCTGTACCAGATTACTAAAAATATTGTAATAGCAATAAATCCAATCATAAGAGCCATAGCCCCCTTATACAAAGTCTCTTGTCCAAGTGTTGGACCAACAGTTTGTGTCTCGATCAACTCAATGGGTACAGGAAGTGCTCCAAAGTTTAAGTCTCTAACAAGTAGTCTTGCTTCTTCTGTTGTAAAAGCTCCTGATATCTGAGCTTGTCCGTTTGCTATATGACTATTGATTACAGGAGCAGATACAGGTTCTCCATCCAAGAATATTGCAAGAACTTCTCCAATATTATTCTTTGTTAATTCTGAAAACAGATCCTTACCTTCTGAATTAAACTTTAAACTAACCACTGGTTCATTTGTTGGTGGAACAAATTGTAGTTGTGCACGCTCTAATAATCCTCCTGTTAGTCCTGTAGGAACATATAATTCATTAACATCTATATTTAGAGTACCGTCCTCAATTTGTTCCTGTGATATCTTAAGAGCCTTACCACTATCTAGTAATCTAAACTCTAGGAGTGGAGTTTGACCAATTAGCCTAATAGCCTCTGAAGTATCTGTTACTCCAGGTAATTCTACAATTAAACGATACTTATCTTCAGACAATCTTCCTCCAACCTCTGTTTGCACCAGCGGCTCTGATACACCAAAGATATTAACTCTTCTCTCTATTGTTTCTTTGAGCGAGTTAAGTGCACCATTAATGTCCCCGTCTACAACGTCTGATATATCAGCACGATACATTAAGTGTGTACCACCTTGCAAGTCTAGTCCATATTTAAACTGGTAATTACTACCTTCCTTTTGAGTGTTGTATACAAACCACCCTCCAAGAGCTAGTGCTATTAAAATAATTATTGAAGTTAAACGAATTTTCATTTAGTGATTGTAACAATAAAGTATATAAATTGATATATTTACAAATTGTAAATCTTTATTCTTATCAAATCTATAAAACTCCTGAAATATGAAATTAAAGTAACTTTACTGTTACCTTCGTGTGACCATTTAACTCCTTTCTCCTTAACTATATAACCTTTTTTGTATGCCTTATATAAGGCCTCACAATCAAACATCCAACCATTAATTTTTTGATCAGAAAAAATATCATCAGCAATATTTTTTTTAAATATTTTACAGCCACATTGAGTATCCATGATGGGCATATCTAATATTTTTTTTACTAGCACAAATCCAATACCACCTAGTTGTGATCTTTTTTTAGACTGTCTGACAATAATTTTACCCCCCATTTTCTTTGTTCTTGATCCAATCAATATATCATATTCATTTTTATATATATCTGTTAATAAATCATTGACGCTATCCATGTGTGTTGAACTATCTGCATCTAGGAATAATTTATAGTCTCCTAATGTATTATCCATTCCATGTTTTACAGCAGCCCCCTTCCCCTTATTAACTCCATACCCTATACACCTAACCCTATTATCTCTCAAGGAGTATTCCTCAACGATATTATTAGTATCATCTGTTGATCCATCATCTACCACCACAACTTCAAGTAGTTCAAAAGGATTATTTTTTTCCTCTTTTAAAATAATATCAAGTGTATTAATTATATGATTCTCCTCGTTATATGCAGGAATTATTATTGAAAGTGTTTTCATACTTTATTCACATAATATTAACAAATGATATACTAAACACAATGAAAAAATCACTTGTTATATTTAACTGGAGATGTCCAAAACATCCTAATGCGGGTGGTGCTGAGGAATACCTACTGAACTACGGAAGAGAGCTGGTATCTAGAGGATGGAAAGTGACGTGGTTAACTGCAGGAATTACAGGAGAAAATAAAAATGAAATGATTGAGGGGATACAAATTAAAAGAAGAGGTGGGTTTATATCAAAACATATTATTTTACCTCTTCAGTATATAATACACGAAAGAAAACACAGTACTCATATTATTGATTCTGCGAATGGAGTACCTTTCTTTACCCCACTATTCTCTAGAAAAAAAATATTTCTACTTATTCATCATGTGCATCAAGGTGTTTTTAAAAAACATCTTATATTTCCCCTCTCTATTATTGCCTGTTTTATTGAAAAAAATATAATGTCATTTATATACAACAACAAAAAAGTTTTTGTTGTATCCCCTTCAACAAAAAGAGAAGTTATTAACCTAGGTTTTAAAGAAAAAAATATTGAAATAATTTATAATAGTATAAATTTAAATAAATATACTCCAAAAACGAAACCTAATTATCCAATTTTTACATATCTAGGAAGGATTACTAAACAAAAAAATATTGAAACTTTTGTTGATTCCATGCCTGAAATATCAAACAAATTTAGAGATGCAAAATTTGTGATTGCAGGAACTGGTCCACACCTGGAAAAACTAAAAAAATATTCCAAGGGATTAAACATTGACTTCAAAGATCTTATCCCTGAAAAAGAAAAGATTAAACTGCTGCAAGAATCATACGTTCTGATACAACCATCAGAAAAAGAAGGTTGGGGAATAACAATAATTGAAGCAAATGCCTGTGGCACACCTTGTATTGGAAGTAATGTTGATGGACTAAAAGACTCTGTGCAAGATGGGTTTAACGGCTACCTCTTTGAATTTAATAATCCAAAAGATCTTGTACTTAAGGTATTAGAAGTACAAGATAATTATAATACCCTACGATCTTCTAGTATTAAGTACGCGAAACGATTTGAAGTTAATCCTCTTTCTGATATCCTGGAAGATAAGATGAAAATATATGAAAAATAAAATATCTGTAACAATAGGAATACCAGCACACAATGAGGAAAAAAATATTTTTAATTTAATTGACTCACTATTAACCCAAGAAACATCTATTTCATATATAGAAAACATTATCATTATATACTCTGGTCATTACTCCGTAGAAACTTCAAATAAGTTACGCGAGAAATATCAAGATAAAATAATTCTAATCACTGATTCAAAAAGAACCAGTAAAATTAATAAACTAAATAGAATATCAAAATTATCACAATCTGAGGTTACATTAATATTGGATGGTGATATTATTATTCCTAATAAAAATTTAGTAGAAAAACTTTCAACTCCTTTTATGAATGATAAAGATCTTTTAATAACAACTCCTGTACTCAAGCAAGTATCAACAAAAAACCTATTACAAAAAATACTTGTGAATAGTAATATTTCTAAACAATATATATCTAACAAGTGGAATAATGGAGATAATTACATAAAAGCAATTGGCAGATCTCTTGCTTACAGAACATCTTTTTTAAAAAATAATAATATTCCTGAAATATTGGCTGAAGATTTTTTTCTATATATAAAAGCAAAGGTGCAGGGAGGAAAAATAAAAGAAATTTCAGATTCTGAGATTCTGTTCCATTTACCAAAAAATCTTAAGGATCATATTAGTCAAAGCTCTAGATTCCTTTCCAATAAAAATGCTTTCAGAGAGGTTTTGGACAGATCTTCTATAAAAAAATATGTGGAAATGCCTCTAAAAATTAAGTTATTTTTTATCATTAAGTCGCTATCTCTAAATCCTATTTATTCTTTTTTATATATATTATTACTAATATCTTCTAAAATACATTCTATTATATTTTTCTCTGATAATGCTAATTGGAAGATATCTCAATCAACTAAATATGATTAATCTTTCAAAATAATCACCAGTCCACTTAGTATAAAAATCAAAACAATAACAAGCATGCTAATAAGAGGTATTGAGGAATCTAAAAAAACATTATACCAAAGATTTCCACTTACATTTTGCATCAAAAAGTCATAATTTTTGATACCATAGACCATGGTATTTTGTTTTGGTGCAATAATTGTAGTACTCATAACGCCAGCTAATGACTGTATTAGAGAGAATACTATAAGAAGTATCGAAAATATTCTAAAATACAAATTTTGGAATTTATGATATATCAAACCAAAAGAAACCGACATGATAGCCATAACTGGTAATAAGTATCTTGCTCCAAAAGCATAACCTCCCCAGGCATCTGGGAAAATTGCATAAATTAATATTGTGAATACTGGTGCATACAAAAGGAATATTTTTTCATAATTCTTTTTTCTAAAAAAGAAGAAGTATCCAAGAAGCGACAACAAGAACAAGGGAGTAAAGACAAACAGTCCTCTATCAAAACTAAACAAAAGAACTTGTGCACCTTCTTTTAATTTATCTAATCTAAATACATTAAATATCTTATTTTTTCTTTCTACTTCAAAATCAAAATTATCAAAAGTTTTTAATAATTTTGGCATATTTCTCCATTCATATTGTGGTAGAGTATTACTCATCTGTTGCCAGTTATCATATACAACATGGTTGTATAAACCTTGTCCAAATAGTCCTAGTATTCCAAATATTGAAGTTACAAAAAGTATTAAAAACTCTTTCTTTTTTTTGTTTCTTGATATGATTTTGAAGAATATGTATAGAAAGACAGGAGAAATAATTATCCAATTAGGATAATCAAAGAAGGATGATGTGCTCCACAGTATCCAAATACCAGACATAAATAACCACTTATTTTTTGTCGAATAGGTTTCAAAAAATTTCCAAGCTAGATAGAAACAAGAAAGTAGCAGAAATGTTGATATTTGATGAGGTATATACATCACTGAATACACTATGGCGACAGATGCAAATCCATATACATATGAAACTAGCAGTCCTGTTTTTTGATCTAATTTAAATATATTCCTTGATATTTGGTACAGCAGAATTAAGTTTAAGAAGCTGATTATAATTACAGGTAAATGAGCAAACACAAGACTCATATTAAATATTTTTCCTATTAAATAAAAAGGAACAGTGAGCACTTGGAGACCTATCGGAAACCAGCTAAACACTCTTTCGTCTTTAGTGAATCCAACATCCCTTCCAGAATATTGTATTATCTCCTCGGGTATATCAATCGTTCCATAATCCGCAATGGATACCATTCCTACATATTGAGATGCCACCCTGTCAGACCCCAATGTTTGACTCATCCTGTCATTTACAGTTTCAGCTGAATCAAAATAGGAATGTAGTTCTGCAGGAGTTCCAAAATTTCCGGTATTTCCTCTCATTACCAGTATTAATGCAAGCGCGAAGAAACCAAAAACAATCTTTGTTTTTGTATCCACCTTATTTATTTTTTCTCGTATATATTTAAACATCTATCTAGGTCCTAAAAATTCGTTTGATATATGATCTTTATGTACAGGTCTCTCATACTTCCTCATTGCGAACAAAATACCTAATCCAACAAACAATATTAGCAAGTTAGTTCCTCCATAACTCATAAAAGGAATTGTAATTCCTGTTACTGGTAACAATCCAATATTAATTCCTGTATGTATCATAACATGGGTCATGATGAGGATAGATAGACCAATAGAATAAAGTATTTCAAAATTAGATTCTCCGTGTATGGCAATCTTTAATATTCTAAATATTAGTAATAAATAGAGAGAGAAGAGTATCAGTACCCCTACAAAGCCCCATTCTTCGGCGTAGGCGGCAAAAACAAAGTCTGTTTGGTACTCAGGCAGGAATAACAATCTAGACTGTGTACCGTATCCTACACCCTTCCCCCAAAACATTCCGGAACCAACGGAAACCATGGACTGATATGCATTATATCCTGCACCCTGAAGATCTTGTAATGGATTTAAGAAGGTCATAATACGATCCTTCTGATAATCAGCAAATACCCCTGTCCACAAAATTACAAATGCAACAGCTCCTGTAGCAAATAGTGCCATTAAGTGTCTTTTTGATAATCCAGAAAAAAGAACCATACCAAACCAAATAGAGAAAATTATCAACGCTGATCCAAAGTCTGGCTGCATCATAATAAGTAGAAACAATATTCCTGCATAAACACCAGATACAATTACGTGTCTAATCTGCCTAATCTCGACATGTCTTTTTGAAAAATACTTAGCTAATAACAAAACAAGAACTAGTTTTGATAGCTCCGCAGGCTGAAAAGCAAAGAAACCTAGATTAAACCACGACTGTGAACCTTGAAACACTGATCCAAAAAAGAATAACGAACCTAATATAGCGACCGTTAATGCATATATCCAAATAATTACACTAGTTCTTCTAAGAAACCTAACATCTATAAAACTAATTGTTAAACATCCAATAACAGATATTATCAGCCAAACAATTTGCTTACTAAAAAACGTATTAGCTGCTTCTCCAAAAGTATTCATTGTTACCAAACCAAGAATAACAATTAAAATTGCAGATGCCAGAGTTGGGAAATCTATATGTGAGAATATACCTTTTCTAATCCCCATAATTATCTATTTAATTCCATAATATCAAACCTGACAGCTTCTCTCTCAAAAGGAGCATTCCAAGTAAAGAATATGTCTATTGCTTCTTGTGGAGCAAGCTCTTTTATATATGTTGTTCCTTGGGTAATCACAGAATCAAATTCATCGTATATAAATACTACAAAATATGAATCTTTCATTGTTTCATCGAAACTAATATTTTTTACCTGTGCAAAAATCTTAGGACTATTTCCTTCTGACTCCATTATCTCTTTGGATATGATGAAGGGTGAAACCTCTCCTTGTTCATACACCCACTCACGAGGCTCCCCTATTTCAAACCTATGGTAGTCAATTTTTTGAATCCCTTTATCTAACCCCTCAACTATAATTGGAACCCTTTGTTTTGGAGGAATTGTAATAAGTCCCTCTTTGAAAGAAAGCTCTATATCATTTCTAAAAATTGTGAATCTGTAAGGCACATCTACAGCAATAGCTCTAGTGTTTTTGTTTTCTAGAAGTGCGGAACCAATAACCTCAAAACCATCATCAAATACACGCGACCACATAGTATTAATACTAGTAGTAGCGTTTCTACATACTAATAAACATGACCCTCCACAATCTATTCCAGTTTCTGTACCATTTTGCTTACCATCAATACATGTAGGTTTTTCATACAGAGAAAGAGAAAGATATATAATAGTTGGAATTAATATTAATAAAACCAATCCTACGATTATATATGTTTGTCTTTTTTGTCCCCATGTCATATTAAATTAAGTATATCACCATAGAAGAAATAAGAATAGTTAGCATTGATCCAACGACTATTGCGAAGTTAATTACCTTCATTACCTTAAACTTAATCTCAACCCTTGGCTTAGACTTAACATCTTGGTACAAATGATATGTATAGATAAGTTGTAATGGAACCATTACTAACATGGCTAATACGGTATTCATGTATGCATAAACCTCTTCTGAAACAGGAATTAATGCAAGAATAATTCCGATAAATGAAATAGTGATAAGGAGAGTTAGACTACCAATGAACATCTTCCAAACAATTTTGAACCAATAACCTCTTACAATATTAAAGCTGTACACAAGTGAATCAATACCCCTTTTACCATCAATCAGCACTGATATCTTAGCGAATGCTAGATATACAGTTAATATTATACCCGGAATGATAAATAGTGAGAAAGCACCAACTTGAGCAATAAACATAATCATACCAACCCAAATAGATGGGACTAGTAAGTCTAGTCCTCTATTAAACGCTCTCTTAATAGAAACACTCTTCTTTTTCTTTAGAGATGAGATAAAACCTACTATCAAAATAGCATTAAATATAATGTATATAACATATACAAGCATACTCAGAGACAAAACATAGAAATTTCCCTCAAAGACCTTGCTCATGTATTGAGGAGAAAAGTCGAATACGATTGTTAATAATGCAATTAGACCAAATATTTTAAAGATTGAAGACTTAATCTTTGAAAAATGATTAAGAGTATCTTTTGCTAAATTAATAAAACTATTTAAACTTTGTGTTTTTATCATCTTTTTATTATACCAAACTATTAAGATACTAGAAACATTGCAACATACCTATCATGTCAGATCCATCAGAAGCAATTTCATCAAGAGTAACATATAGTGTAAAAAATCGAGAGGTTCCTACTCCAGTATTAAGAATTGTTGCTGCAAGTTGTTGCTCAGCTATACTTATATAAGAACCTATGCCATCTAAACCTAGGAATCCTAAATCAGTCTCCAAAAAAGAAGTTGCTCCATGTGGAAAACTGTATATATAATCACCTGTATAAGAAGAATCTGTATCCTTTCTTAAAATCATCAACATCTTTGTATTATCCAACTCACAATCATCACCACACCATTCAAGACTTGATTCTTTTCTAATTGCATAAGTTATCAAATCAGGAGTATCTAAATTCCAAGCCTGGGCCCCTGTTAATGACCATGTATCAGCAATAGACATACACATAAGCTCTGTTTCACCTGGAGAAGAAAAATCAACAAGTTCTTTCGCATTATACAAAACTCTAACAGGATCTTTGAACCCTGTTGTTGATTTAACTAATGGAACGTAATTAATATCAGAAACAACTGTTCCATAACTTCCTGGAGATACATCAGCTATTCCTCCTGTTAGAAGACTGCTGTAAGGTGAATATGCCACAGTATTTGTTCCATTTTCCACATGTGTTTGATGACTAGCCATAGATATTGGAGATGCATTATTATCTAACCTACTTAATTCAAGAGCCTTCTCAACTTCTTTTCCTTGCTGTATATTCTTAGATTTAATAGCTTTGTTACGAGCATTTGAAAGACTTGCGAAAACTATACTAGATAACAAGCTAATAATTGCAATAGTTACTAGTAACTCTATAAGTGTAAAACCTTTATTTTTATTCATCCATGTATCATATCAAACTATTAGGTAAATAAAAAACTCTATGTTTTCACATAGAGTTTTTTATCTTTGACAATTAA
>Ga0136601_1000867_pt1 | contig 11240 bp, 12 predicted proteins | sample AntRauMFilla2699_FD_181020 | JGI IMG/M metagenome (GOLD analysis project Ga0136601, IMG submission 181020) | Saline lake microbial communities from Rauer Islands, Antarctica - Metagenome Filla 2 #699 | ecosystem: Environmental > Aquatic > Non-marine Saline and Alkaline > Saline | place... | reverse complement strand
CTTTGATGGCGATGAGGGCTATGCTATGGCAACCACTGAGCCATATGATGTCGCTATCGTCGACCGAATGCTCCCAGGGGATTACGACGGAGTTGCGATTGTCAAAGCAATGCGCGAAGAGAAGATTCACACCCCTGTGCTATTTTTAAGTGCCCTCGGAAGCGTTCATGATCGTACCGACGGACTTGATGCTGGTGCAGATGACTACCTAGTGAAGCCCTTCGCCCTTGAAGAACTACTTGCCAGGGTTCGAGCACTCCTGCGCCGCCCAACCGAACAGCAAGCTGACATTTTTACAGTCGGTGACTTAACATTAAATACAAAAACATTTACCGTCGAGCGAAACGGAACACTCATATCTCTGACGAGCAAAGAATTCGCCTTACTTGAGTATCTGATGCGAAACCAAGGCCGACCTTTAAGCAAAGAGTTAATCATTAGCCATGTATGGGACTACGATGCCGATATCCTCCCTAATACCGTTGAAGTATATGTTAAGTATCTTCGTAATAAAATTGATGCGCCGTTTGGCAAACCGCTCCTACAGACTGTCCGGGGGTTTGGGTATAAACTAGAGGAATAGTTATGTTTCAATCAATGTTTCGATCTGCCACCTTCAAACTCACTGCTTGGTACATTGCGGTCCTTATGACCATCAGTATCATTTTTAGTATTGCTATCTATCAATTAAACTACCATGAAGTAAACCTTCGTCTTGAAAACTATCAAAATAGCCTGACAACTGCACCGGGTGCATTTTCAAGCTTGCCTGAAGCGATTCGCGATGAACTTCGCAATGAGCAGTCGCGACAAGCTGCCGTTCAAATGATTGTCACCCTTGTTTATGTAAACCTCTTTATTTTAATAGGAGGGAGCATCGGTGGCTACTGGCTTGCACGTCGTACGCTCACGCCCCTAGAGCACGCACACGAAGCACAAAGTAGATTTACCAGTGATGCTAGTCATGAACTACGGACTCCACTTGCCAGCATGAAGGCAGAACTGGAAGTAATGCTGCGTGAGCCGTCTATTACTTCCGAAGAGGCCCGTGAAGTATTTGAAAGCAATCTCGAAGAAGTGAATAACTTAATCGCTTTATCAGAAATGCTCCTGAAACTTGCCCATCTTGATTACGATAACCTCGAAAAAAAATCGATTGATATCGTCCATGAAATGAACGACACCCTAAAAAAATTTCCTGGTTCAAAGAAACGCTTTGCTCTCACAACTCGAAAAAAAGCCCTCGTGTATTGCAACGAGGCAGCGCTGAGTGAACTCCTCTCTATCATTATCGATAACGCAATCAAATATAGTCCCGATAAATCTCGTATTTCGCTTCGTATTTTTGAAAAACGATCGATTGTCACTGTTGAAGTGGCAAACAAAAGCGCACCCTTTAGTGAAGAGCAGCGGCAGCGAGCGTTTGACCGCTTTTATCGGGCCGATTCATCTCGACAGCACACCGTCACACAAGGATATGGTCTTGGGCTCGCGATCGCAAAGAGGATTGTCGATATTCACCTAGGCGACATCTCTCTGAAGCATCATGGCGGTACAACAACCGTGACACTTTGTCTTCCCAACACCCGCAAAATACAGCCAAAAACATCGCCAACCATTAATCTCTAATTTTTCAGATAGATTTCAGGAAAGTACGAAATAATAGCGATAGTAGCAAATCCGCTACACATAAACACGAAGGGAGTGTGACCATTATGAACACCACCATCACCAAAAAAGCACCAATTCTTCTTAGTAAAAAGGGAATGAAAGAGCTGCGAAAAAGCATTCACCAACTTGAGCACGACCGAAGCATGGCTATCAAGGGTCTCCGTGAAATAGATCGATCCCTTGGACACGATGCTCGACTTGAACGTATTGAGCGTCTTGCTCGACTTGAATCTATTGAAACTGAGCTGCATGAGAAACATCAGCTGCTTTCCAACGCACAGCTACTTCCGAGTAGGCGTGCTCGTATGAAAGTAGCGATAGGATCAGTCGTTGACCTGATTGACCAACAAGGTCAGTTGTTCCGCTATACACTCGTTGATACCGTCGAAGCAAACCCAAGTGACGGACGTATTTCTGTTATCAGCCCACTTGGACAAAGCCTTATCGGGAAAACCGCTCAAGACTCGGTAGAATGGCGCGCTGGAGTACGGCAGAACAAGCTCCAACTCGTACGCATCAATTAATAACGTTCTCACTACAATAAAAACAACCTCCCCAGAATGGAGGTTGTTTTGTTACAATAGTGGTAATGCTTTTTTATCACCGCTCTGTTGAAGCGACCTATACTGAACTGCGCACCAACGCGGACGGTATTAGTCGTCAAGAAGCAATCCGAAGAGTTAAGAGTTATGGTCTCAATAAACTCGAAGTAAAAGGTGAACCCTTATGGCGTAAGCTTGCCGAGCCATTTATGAATGTGTTTACTGTCGTGCTTCTAACGGCTGCAACAATTAGCCTTATTGACGGTGAATTATTCGATGCCATTATCATCAGCGTTATTATTCTCATTAGCGCTGTCATTTACTATGTACAGCGTTTTTCCACCGATCGCATTCTTCGTTCACTCCAAAAACACGCTTCTCAGAAGATTGAGGTGATACGAAATGGAGAATCGATGCAAATTGATGATTCATTATTAGTACCTGGTGATATTGTTCAGCTCAACGAGGGAGATAAAATTCCAGCGGACATCCGATTAAGCGTTGGAAATAACGTGCGTGTTGATGAATCGGTATTAACAGGTGAATCGGTACCGGTCAGTAAACAGATCGAAGCGCTCGGCAAAGATAAGCCTATCTATGAGCAAACCAATATGCTCTTTCAGGGCGCATTTATTGTCGCGGGGCAAGCTACCGGTATTGTCGTTGCTACCGGTAACGATACTGAATTTGGTCGTATCGCAACCCTCAGCACCAAACGTAAATCTTCTACGACGAGCCCAGTGCAAAAGAAGATTAATAGGTTAATTACCCAGATTGTCGCAGCGGTCGGTGCATTGGCTGTTGTTGCTTTTGGGTTGGCTATCCTGAGAGGTATTGAAGTTGCCGAAGCGCTCCGTTTCGTGATGGCCTTATCTGTCTCTGCAGTGCCCGAAAGCCTTCCTGTCGCCATATCTGTCATTCTCGTGCTTGGCATGCGTCGTATGGCCGCTAAAAAGGCTCTCGTTCGTTCTATGAGAGCTATCGAGACGATTGGTGTGATTACCACGATTGCGACTGACAAAACCGGTACCCTGACCGAAAACAAGCTCTCCGTCCAAGAAGTGTGGCAACCAGAAGGCGCCAAGCACCACCTCCCAACGGTGGCCCACCGCACGATCAATCACCATAGCGAGCGAACCCGTGACCCTCTCGACATTGCCATGATTGAATTTACCACCGCCGAAGAGTTAATTGAGCTGAAGGGTGAAAGTATCGCTAAATTGCCGTTTGACCAAGCGGTCTCAATGAGCGGTAATGTCTGGCACCACGAAGGTAAATATGAACTTGTCGTAAAGGGTGCCCCCGAGCGCATTCTCGATAAAAGTCGCCTCACAAAATACCAACATAAACAAGCTGAGGAAGCACTGCAATCATTAACATCTACCGGCTACCGTGTGATTGCCTTAGCTAAAATTCCGATCAGCAAGACACTCAGTGGGTTTCACGAGCTCTCTCCTTCAACAAAGTTTGAGTTTGTTGGTTTTATGGCGGTGGCTGACACCTTGCGACCAGCCGCTCGTAAAGCAATTATTGCTGCTCAAAACGCTGGCGTATCAGTACGAATGATTACGGGTGACCACTTTGAGACCGCTTACCATATTGGGAAGCAAATGAGTTTAATCGAATCAAAAGACCAAGTGTTTGATAGTCGCCTCATGGATGAAATGAATGACCATCAGCTGACCGAGCATATTCAGCGTGCACGAGTGTTTTCAAGAGTCACCCCTGAAAATAAATATCGCATTCTTGAAATCCTGAAAGCAAAAGAAATTACCGCTATGACTGGTGATGGCGTTAATGATGTCCCCGCGCTCTCAAATGCACACGTTGGTATTGCCATGGGAAGTGGTTCGCAAATTGCTAAAGACGCTGGTGGTATTATTCTTCTAAATGATAGCTTCGCGAGTATCGTTCACGCAATGCGGGAGGGGAGAATTATCTTCGCAAACATCCGCCGTATGCTGTATTACTTGTTGTCTACCAATATTGGACAGGTGATCGCACTGGTTGGCTCGATTGCAATTGGTCTTCCACTGCCACTCGCACCGGTTCAAATTCTTTGGATTAACCTTGTGACAGATACTGCAATGGTGATTCCTTTGGGGCTCGAGCCCGGCGAAAAAGATGCGATGCGTAAAAAACCACTCCCGCCGAATGCACCACTGCTTAGTAAATACCTCATTGGTCGCATCGTTCTTGTGGCATCAGTGATGTCAGCCCTCACGATAGGCCTCTACATGTACTTTTTGGCAAACTTTGAAACAGGCTATGCGCAAACGATTGCCTTCTGTGCACTGGTTGTCATGCAATGGGCAAACGCCTTTAATGCCCGCAGTACCTACGAATCCATCTTCACACGCATTAAGGTACGAAGCCGATTGTTTATGATTGGGCTAGGTGCATCAGTTATATTGCAGTTCGTTGCGCTCTCTGGCCCAATGCAAGGCCTTTTACACATCACCCCAGTTGCCTTTAGTGACCTATTGATTACCGGTATTATTTCATTCGCAGCGATCATTGCTGTTGCTGAACTTCACAAATGGTTCGGTCGTCGTTATATTAAAAACCCAATGGAATAAAAAACTCGACGCTGCAATGCGCCGAGTTGTACTACTGAGTGAACGTTTTAGCTGATAATACTCAGTAAAGTCCAGTTACCACCGTGGTTGTCGCTCCGTAAACGAAACTGAGAGTTGCCGTCAGTCAGAGTGATAATCTCTGCCATTTTTCCTCCTGAACGTACGAGGCAACGAAGCCCTGCATCAAGAAACTCATAGATTGTTCCCTGAAATTCCATGCGTCGAGGATACGCGGTTAAGTTCTTCTTAAATCCCATTTTTGTAACAGCAACTTCTTCATTGATAGTGACACGATTCATAGTAATTCTCCAAAAGGTTATATATAAGTAACGCAAAAAGGCTGACAACATAAGTACTGGTCAGCAGCGGCTTTTATTGGAGGAGAGATTTAGAGAGGGGATGGAGACCGCTTCGACTCGCATTCCTGTTTACTAAATTTCACGGAGAATTGTGTCGATCAGCAGGGGCGCTTCAGAGTAATTCCGAGTGTGCTTACTATCGATTGGTGGCTTCTTATGGCCTGTAAGTGGAAATCCTCGCAGAGAAAGTACTTACATGACTGTACTTAGTATACTACTGGCTATAGTATAGGCGTCAAGCATGTAATTTTATGCTATAGTAATGAGCAATGAAACAGTCTGTAACTACTACTGTAAATACCCCAATTTCACTCGCCGAAAGCAAGCAACGCGTCGATGAATTTCTTGATGCGTACATTGAGCGAAAGCAGGCCGACGCGGCGACGATTGATCCGCACTACGAAGCCCTCTGGATGCGCATTCGAGCACTCCTTCGTTCAGGTGGGAAACGATTCCGTCCATACGTCACACTGCTCACATTTGAGGCATATAGTCATAATTCTCCAGAAAGCATCCTGCCTGCAGCTGCTGCACAAGAATTGCTGCATTTCGGCATGTTAATTCATGATGATATTATCGATCGCGACGACATTCGCTATGGGGTGAAAAATATGACCGCCATGTACCGCGAAAGTTACACACCACTACTGAGCAACGATGTCGACCGACAACATTTTGCCCAAAGCGCAGCCTTACTAGCTGGTGACCTCTTACTCTCTGAAGCATACATGCTCATTAACAAGAGTAACGTTCCTGCTGAATCGATTGTGGCGGCTCACGAAGCACTCAACAAATCTGTTTTTCGGGTGATTGGCGGAGAACTCCTGGACACCGAAGCCTCCTTTCAACCACACCCAGCCGACCCACTCACTATTCTTGAACAAAAAACTGCCAGCTACTCATTTATTGGTCCGCTCCATATGGGGGCGATTTTAGCTGGTGTAAATAAAAATGAACTGACACTGCTTGAACAATTTGGCAAGAACCTTGGTATCGCTTATCAGCTGCGTGATGATTTACTGGGTATATTTGGTAATGAAGCAACTACGGGAAAAAGTACCGACGGTGATTTACAGGAGGGGAAGCGAACATTGTTAATTCAAGAGTTTGATCGGCTTGCCACCGATGAGCAAAAGGCAGAATTCTATCAACACTTTGGCACACAAACTGGTACTGATGTTGCTCGTACGCTTCTGCGAGATTCGGGCGCACAAGCAGCGATTGAAATGCTCGTGAAAACATACGGTGATGAAGCCCGTGCGACACTCACTAAACTGCAGTGTAACGACGAACATAAAGCTGCCTTTTCACAGCTAGTAAATATGTGCTTGAATAGAGAAAAATAATGGAAAAATACCACCAAACTGCCTCCCAACTGAGCAAGCATCTTACGAACGCTTACTCAACATCCTTTAGCCTGAGTATTCGGCTCTTTTCACCAGCACTGCGGCCACATATCTATGCCATCTATGGCCTTGTTCGTGTTGCTGACGAGATTGTCGACACCTACATGGGTAATAACGCCCTTGAGCTACTCAATGAGCTCGAACACGATACCTACCGAGCCCTTAAGAGTGGGTTTAGCGCCAACCCAATCGTCCATGCCTTTGCACATACAGCCCGACAATACGACATTCAAAAAAACTTGGTTGCGCCGTTTTTTACCAGCATGCGCATGGACCTTACACCACAAACGTACACGAAAAATAACTATGAAACCTACATCGATGGCTCAGCTGAAGTTGTCGGGTTGATGTGCCTAAAAGTATTTGGTGGAAACTTCGAAAAACGAGAACCAGGCGCACGACGTCTCGGTGCAGCGTACCAAAAAGTTAATTTTTTGCGTGACATTGCGGCAGATTCGCAGGAACTGCAGCGTTGGTATTTCCCCAACAGTACAGTCGAATCATTTGACGAGAATGCTAAAAAAGTCATTATCACCAACATTGAAAAAGATTTTTCTGCGGCAAAAAAATCTATACAGCAACTCCCCGACAGTTCACGACGTGCGGTTGTACTAAGCTACCGTTATTACAGCGTGTTATTAAAGAAGTTAAAAACGACGCCAGCAAAAGAGTTGCTAAAAAAACGTATCCGTATAAATAACGGCTATAAAGTGCTACTGCTCATACGAACCAGCTTACCCGGAGGTGACCGTGTCTAAAACAGTGATTATTATTGGTGGTGGGATTGGTGGCCTGGCGACCGCAAACTTGCTCCAAAAAGCCGGCTATACCGTGCATGTCTATGAAAAAAATGCGCAGCTTGGTGGCCGAGCAGGTTCCCGAACTATTAACGGGTTTCGTTATGACACTGGACCATCGTGGTATCTTATGCCCGAGGTGTTCTCGCGTTACTTTGCCCAGTTTGGCCGTCACGTGAATGATGAACTTGGTATTAACAAACTGACACCCGCTTACAAGGTATTCTTCGAATCACACGACCCAATTACTATTCATGGTAACCTCAAAAAAGATGCGCAGCAGTTCGAATTACTTGAACCAGGTGCAGGCGAGGCATTAACGCGCTACGTTGAAGAAGGCGATGAAATTTACCAACTTGCCCTGCGCTACTTCCTGTATACCGATTTCTCGCAGTTACATACCTTGTTAAAAAAAGAAGTAATCTTTAAAAGTACAAAACTAATTAGTTTATTAACACAACCGCTTCACACCAGGGTGCAGAAGTTCGTAAAAACTAAAGCCTTGCAGCAAATTCTTGAATATCCGATGGTATTTCTTGGCACATCACCGTTTAAGGCACCGTCAATGTATAGCCTAATGAGTGCCCTCGATTTTCGTGAAGGCGTGTATTACCCAAAAAAGGGAATGTACTCTATTATCGAGCTTTTAGTGACACTTGGTAAAGAACTTGGCGTACAACACCACACAAAAAGCGCGGTAAAACAAATTACGGTAAAAAACGGGAAAAGTAGTGGAGTTGTGTTTGAAAACGGCGACACGATGGCTGCTGACATAATTATTTCAAACGCCGACCTCCATTTTACAGAGACCTCACTTTTGACACCAACAGCGCGCAGTTATCCGGAAGCTTTTTGGGAGAAAAAAGAAGCCGGTATTTCTGCACTCCTGCTTTATATTGGTGTAAAGGGAAAATTGCCGCAGCTTGAACATCACAACCTCTATTTTATTGATAATTGGAAAGAGAATTTTAATGATATTTATGCAAAAAAGAACATTCCAAATGAAGCATCGTTGTATGTGAGCCGCACCACCGCAACAGATCCAACCACTGCACCAAAAGGCCATGAAAACCTGTTTATGTTAGTGCCGCTCCCCACCGGTGTCGCGCTTTCTAAAAAACAGCAGGACGCATTGGCAGCGCGCTGTCTCGACACGTTTGCAACAGCAATAGGCGAGCCGAATCTCCGCGATAAAATTGTCTCTCAGGAGCAATTTGGGCCAGCTGATTTTAAGGACACCTTCCATGCCTGGAAAGGGACAGCCCTTGGGATGTCGCACGAACTATCACAAAGTGCTTTGTGGCGCATACCGCCGAAAAGTAAAAAAGTAAGTAACTTGTATTACGTCGGTGCCAATACAATGCCCGGCATTGGCCTTCCTATGTGTTTAATTAGCGCTGAAGTTGTCACGAAGAAAATTCTTAAGGAACATCGCTCATGATGTGGTTTTATTTGATAGCATTGCTCGTTTCGCTGGGATGTTTGACACTTGTTGACTGGAAATACAAGCTCGCATTCTTTCACGACGCACGTCGGAGCGCAATGACAATTGCCGTTGTTGTGGGAATGTTTATTATATGGGATGTTCTTGGTATTCAGCTGGGGATCTTCTTCCACGGAGGGTCACCTTACACACTGCCACTGCGGATCATCCCTGAATTCCCACTCGAAGAACTCTTCTTCCTGATACTACTTTGCTACAGTACATTACTGGTGTTCCGTTTCTTCTCGAAAGGCAAGAAGTGATGTTTACCTATATTGTTCTGAACCTCATTTTCCTGATGACTCTGATCTTCTTTGTTCCAAAGAAACTACAAAAACCAAGTCGCGCATGGTGGATGACACTGGCTGTTATCTTGGCGCTGACGCTTATTTTTGATCCAATCATTATTGCGGCGGGAATCGTTGATTATAACCCTGATCTTATTCTTGGCATACGCCTGTTCGGTGCACCAATTGAAGACTTCTTCTACGCGCTCTACGCGGTGTGTTTAATTCCACTCGTGTGGCGTTACTTTGGACCACGGCATGACTAATGCGTTGCTGAAATTGTTTCGTGTTTCTCGACCAGTTTCTTGGGTGAATACAGCATACCCATTCGCAATTGGATATTTACTGTTGATAGGGGATATTGACGCACTCTTCATTATTGGGACACTGTTTTTCTTAATTCCTTATAACTTGTTAATGTACGGTATTAACGATGTGTTCGATTACGAGTCGGATATTCGTAACCCCCGCAAAAACAGTATCGAGGGTGCGGTCGAGGCAAAAAGTTTTCATCCCACAATTTTATGGGCATGTGGTATAACCACAGTTCCATTTGTCATTGCGCTGTTTACAATGGTGTCGTGGCAAGCAGCACTCATGCTCGTGGCGGTACTATTTTTCGTTGTTGCCTATAGTCTAAAAGGGCTGCGTTTTAAAGAAAAGGCGTTTCTTGATTCGATCACCAGTAGCCTGCATTTTGTCGGTCCGTTGCTGTTTGTCGTCGCAATCGCTGGCTTCCCCGCAGAAGTATGGCCGTACGCTGCCTCACTCTTTTTATGGGGCCTCGCGAGTCATGCGTTTGGCGCAGTACAAGATGTCATTCCTGATCGAAAAGGCGGTCTTCAGTCGATTGCTACGGTCATCGGTGCCCGTGCAACTGTTTGGTTTAGTATTATTCTTTACACGGCAGCTGCGTTGCTGGTAGGAATTCAGGGTGGGGCAGTGGCGCTTGTTGGAATCGCTGGAATGATCTACGTATTAAACATCGTGCAGTACACCCGTATCACCGATAAAACATCGGCAATTGCCAATAAGGGCTGGCGGCGATTCATTTGGTTAAATTATGCCGTGGGCGCTATCGTGACGATGGTGGTGATTCTTCAGCTGTATTAGCTGGTGGTGGCGCATGGTGAATACGTCGCGAAAAGGCACTTTTTAACAGTAGGTTTGCGAACGTCGCAATGATACCGATGCCAATCACAACATAGGCAACGGTAAATAGTTTACCGGCATCAGTGACAGGGAATATGTCACCGTACCCAACCGTCGTGAGCGTTATAACGGCAAAATAGAGCGCATCAACCCAGCTCATCGCTTCAACGTTATGATAAAACACCATTCCGATAATAATAACGATTAAGGCAACAAGGCCGACGGCGCGCAGTTCACGTCGATTCTTTTTTATTTCTCTGATTTGTTTTTGTTCTGCTGTAGCCATATGCTTTATGATACCATCATCAGATGTGTTATACTATCACGATGGCAAAACACAAGAACTGGCACAGCGCCTCGCGAAAACGAATGCTGAAGAAAAAAGCAAAAAGCGCGAAGAATAAATAATCACAAAGCCTCACATTGTTGAGGCTTTTTCTTACATTGCGACATAACGTGCTTCTGGTTATACTGTATGTAATGATGTACGCAAAAAACACGTTTAAAAACGGATTCACGATTGTAGAGTTACTGATTGTTATCGTGGTGATTGGTATTTTAGCTACAATAACAATTGTCGCCTTTAATGGTGTGCAGCAACGGGCGATTGAGGCCGGTACGAAAACTGAATTAAAACAGGCCACGAATAAACTAGCCGCCTATCGAGTAGAGTCATTAAGCGATCGCTATCCGATGAGCCTTAGTGATGCGGGCATAGAAAATACCGACAGTTCAAACTTTCAATACACCTATGATGATCTGACAAATACCTACTGTATTAGCGCGGTCTCAAATGCAGCAAGCGCACCAGCATTCCATGTTGATAGCAGTGTCGACGAAACATCTTTTGAGCCAAGTGTTTGCGCCGGGCATAGCACGGGAGTACCGCTCATTGCGAACTTTACAGAACTGACAAACTCGGGATCACGATCATGGCGAGCTGTTGCATCATCGGCTAATGGAA